>Ga0182738_1000057_pt1 | contig 215820 bp, 159 predicted proteins | sample eDN5th30CBELigMG_FD_128876 | JGI IMG/M metagenome (GOLD analysis project Ga0182738, IMG submission 128876) | Enriched Miracle-Growth compost microbial communities from Emeryville, California, USA - eDNA 5th pass 30_C BE-Lig MG (version 2)... ...
AAAGTGAACGCACAGCAAGCACAGCGGGGGGATTTTTGAAACGCAGAGAGCGCCGAGGACGCTGAGAGGAAAGACTCAGTGACGAAGGTCAGGTCAGTTTGTAGGGTGTGGTCGAGGCCCGGATGGAGAGGGCTGCTGCAAGTCAGACGTTCCGCCGGAATGCAGTTTCGTTTGGAAATTCACCGGGCCGCTGACCCACCGAACGAGGGACGCTCCCCTCCCGGTGGGTCAGCGGTCGGGATCCTCTCTGGGGGGGCGATTCCCTGACAAACGACGCGGGTTTCCAATTCGCCGACCTTGACCACACCCTACGATCTTCACCCTTCATCCCGGTGGGTCTGCGGACGGTCAAACCGGGGAATGGGGTCCCGTTTTGAGGGACATTCCTCTTGCAAGGAGAATCTCTCATCCCGTCCTTGACCGCACCCTACGATCGACTTCGCTATTGCCATTCCCTGCAAAAGCGAAAACTCGGCACCAAAACTCCCCCAGCGCAAAAAGTGTGCTGAACATCATTGGGCAGTGCCTGACCTATGGGCTGCATCTGTTTGCTGATTGACAAGTGGTCCCCATCGCGAATACATTAAAAACATCCGATGCGACTGAATGTTCGTTCAGTTGCGATGTGGTCTGGTTGCCTCTCATTTTTCATTCTGACAGGCATTCTCATGAGAACCATGCATGTGTTTCGGCTTGATCGTATCATTTCGAGATCATCCATCTCCCGGCCAAAAAACTGTCACCGAGCATTTACGCTGATTGAGTTGCTGGTGGTCATTGCCATTATTGCCGTTTTGATTGCCTTGCTGCTTCCAGCAGTTCAACAGGCGCGGGAAGCGGCGCGTCGCAGCCAGTGTAAAAACAATCTGAAGCAGCTCGGACTGGCAATGCACAATTATGTGGATGTGTATCACTATTTTCCGCCGCGGCAGCATGGATCGGCAACAAGCGGAAACACGGACGGAACCGAGGCGCTTGTTCCTCGTCTGAGTGCTTTTGTATCAATTCTGCCCTTTATCGATCAGGCGAATCTCTACAATCAGATCGGAGACGTTCAGCGCTATGTCTGGGATGGCAACTATGCTCCCTATCGGACTCAGGTTTCCCTGTTTCTTTGCCCGTCTGATCCATTAACTCCCGTTGGTTCCTCCAGCAGTGTCACGGAATATGTTCCCTATGGACAATTAAACTACGGCCTGAGCGGCGGTGACAGCAATCAGTTAAGCACGTCTTATCGCGCTTCAAGAGGTCTCTTTGGATATCAGACTCGCTATGGCGTCCGGGATGTGACTGATGGCCTTTCCAACACGGTGATGCTGGGAGAATTTGTCCGTCCTCAAAGCGATAAAAAACTGGGGCGGGCGACAACCTCCGGGACCGGTTATCCCGCCAGTGGCTGCAAAGCCCTGTTTGTCACAGGAGAGTATGCCACCGTACAGGATATCAACCGGACGCTCGGAACCCGGTGGAATGATGGACGGAGTCAATATGTCTCCGTAAATACGATCCTTCCCCCGAACAGTGCCGCGTGTTACATCAACGATAATGACGGATTCAATACGATGGGAAGCCGTCACGTGGGGGGAGCACAAGTTCTTTTAGCGGATGGTTCCGTCCGATTCATCAGCCAGAATATCCATACCGGAAACCTCGCAGCGACGACAAGTTCCAATCCGCCCGCTCCCACAGCCTCTTCCGGAACGCCGACTCCCTATGGGGTCTGGGGGAGTCTGGGGTCACGTTCCGGCGGAGATATTGTCGGGGAATTCTGAGGCTGACCGGAATCATTCCGGGTCCGTTCGAAGTGTGTCCGGGCGGGTGAAACCGCATCTCACCCGCATTCCGTTTCCTGAGTCTTTATCCTTCCGCATTGCCATCATGAACTCGCTTCTTCCGCAGACGGTCCGATTGTCCATTGTCTGCCTGATGTTGACATTATGGGGATGTGGTCGGTCAGACCGCCCTAAAGATCAGCCAGCCACATACCCTGCCCATGGGGTTGTCCTGATGGATGAGCAGCCAATGGGAAACGCCACCATCGTTATGGAATCAAAAAATGGTGGTCCGGCAGCATCCGCTGTCTCCCAGGAGGATGGGACGTTCGTGCTGACCACATTCGACGCGAACGACGGCGCGGTTGCGGGCGACTTTTCGGTAATCGTGATGAAATACGAAAAGTTCGTGAATCCGCCGGGAGTCAACCCTGACACCGCTCCGACAAAGCCCGCCGCTCTCATCTCTCCCCCGCGCTATAGCGACTTTATGACGTCGGGATTGACAGCGCACATCAATGAAAATGGAGACAACCGGATCGAACTCAAGCTGACAACATCCCCCAAGTAATCCTTTCCGAAATTCTCGTTGCAATGGGGGAAGAGCACTGAAACAGGGCTTCTGCTTGTTTCCAGATGGGGGATTTTCGGGAGGGCGAAGCTCCTGCTGAGCCGCGGGGAAGATCACGCTTTCCATGGCTTGCGGCTCGGCGGGAGCCTCGCCCTCCCAGACGATTTTCAATAAAGCGAAAGCCCTGTGTACTGAATGGACCGATTTCAAAAAGCGCGGAATCGGAATTTTCGCTTCATTTCGGATTTCTTACCAAAACGGGACTGTTCCGGAGCATTCGGAACCGCAACCAACCGGCCCCCTTGTTCCCAGCCTGTCGTCGCGATATTTTCTAGAGCCGCGAATAAAACCAACCCAACGATGTGTATTCCCTGTCCATGAGCGGAACGGGTCCAGTTTTGTCAGGGGGCTTCGAGCCGATTCATCCCGTATTGTCCCCGTTCCACCCTGCGGGGACCAGCCCTTCATCCCGTGAAATGCGAGCTGCGCGGACTTCGGCGGGAGCAATTTGCTCTGTTTCGAAATTCCGGCCATACTGCCGGTTTGTCCCAGCCACTCGATCGTGACATGAAAAAAATTCAGAAACTGCTGGTCGCCAACCGAAGCGAAATTGCGATTCGTGTCTTTCGGACCGCTTCGGAATTAAAAATTCGAACGGTGGCCATTTACGCCTACGAAGACCGATTCGCCCTGCACCGATTCAAAGCGGATGAAGCCTACCAGGTGGGAGAGCCGGGAGAGCCGATTCGATCTTATCTGAATATTCCCGCGATCATTGCGATTGCCAAAGAAGTGGGCGTGGATGCCATTCATCCGGGATACGGATTTCTGTCCGAGAAGCCCGAATTCGCCCAGGCTTGCGAAGAGGCGGGAATCACGTTTATCGGCCCCCGGGTCGATCTGCTGAAAAATCTGGGGGACAAGACCGCCGCCCGCCGCATTGCGTCTCAGGCGCAGGTTCCCATTCTGGCGGGAACCGAAAACCCATTGACCGATGCCACTGACGGTCGCACCCGCGCCGCCGCACTCGGTTATCCCATCATTTTGAAGGCCGCCCATGGGGGAGGAGGCCGCGGAATGCGGATTGTGGAATCGGAAGACAAGCTGGTGGATGCTTATGAAGCAGCCCGGCAGGAATCGCTGACCGCCTTCGGCAGTCCGGACATCTTTATCGAAAAATACATTCGTCGTGCCCGGCATATTGAAGTTCAATTGCTGGGAGACCAGCACGGCAACCTTGTTCATCTCTACGAACGTGACTGTTCGGTGCAGCGTCGGCATCAGAAAGTCATTGAGATTGCCCCCGCGGTGAATCTGCCCGAAACGGTCCGGGACGCCATCTGTGAATCCGCACTGCGGATCGGCCGGCAGGTCGATTACCAGAACGCGGGAACGGTGGAATTTCTCGTGGATGCGGAGACACAGAAGTTTTATTTCATCGAAGTGAACCCCCGGATCCAGGTGGAACATACGGTCACGGAAGAAGTGACCGGGATTGACGTGGTCCGGTCCCAGATTATGGTCGCCCAGGGCTACCGTCTGTCCGATCCGGAAATCGGCATCCCTTCCCAGGACGCGGTGCATGTGAACGGCTTTGCCCTGCAATGCCGGGTGACAACGGAAGATCCCGCCAACAACTTTGTTCCGGATTACGGACGGATTGCCCACTATCGTTCCGCGAGCGGAATGGGAATTCGCCTGGATGCCGGGACCGCCTTTTCCGGAGCGTTTGTTCATCCTTATTATGATTCCCTGATGGTCAAAGTGACCGCCCGGGGGCGGGTCTTTTCCGAAGCCACCCGCCGGATGGACCGGTGCCTTCGCGAGTTTCGCGTACGAGGCGTGAAAACCAACGTTCCCTTTCTGTTGAACGTTCTCAACCATTCGGATTTTCTCGCTGGGAAGTGCACGACCACTTTTATCGACACGACCCCCGAGCTGTTCGACTTCCCCCGTCGCCGCGATCGGGCCACCCGCATTTTGCGGTATATCGGGGAGACCATCGTCAATGGCAATCCGCTGGTGAAAGGGCGTCCGGTCGCCACCCGGCGCAATCCCGCCCATGTCCCTTCGTATGACAATACGCAGCCGCGCCCCGAAGGGTCTCGCGATATCTTTCGAAAACTGGGAGCGGAAAAATTCAGCCAGTGGATTTGCGAACAGAAACCGCTGCTCATCACCGACACGACATTCCGGGATGCCCATCAATCGCTTCATGCTACGCGGTTCCGGACCTATGACATGTTACGGATTGCAGAGGCATATTCATTCCTGCTGCCGCAACTTTTTTCCATGGAAATGTGGGGCGGGGCCACTTTCGATGCATCGATGCGGTTCCTCAAAGAATGTCCCTGGGACCGTTTGACATCGCTCCGCGAACAATGTCCGAACATCCTCTTTCAGATGCTGCTGCGGGCCAGCAGTGCCGTGGGGTATTCCAATTTTCCGGACAATCTCGTTCGCGAATTCGTGAAAGAAGCCGCGGCAGCCGGAAACGATATCTTCCGCGTGTTCGATGCCTTGAACTGGGCGGAAAACATGCAGGTTGCGATGGAAGCAGTCGTGGAAGCGGGAGCCATCTGCGAAGCCGGGATTTGCTATACCGGCGACCTGCTGAATCCCAATCGCACCAAGTACGACTTGAAATATTATGTCGACCTGGCAAAGCAGCTGGAAAAGATGGGAGCCCATATCCTCTGTATCAAGGATATGGCGGGCCTGTGCAAGCCGGAGGCGGCCCATCTGCTGGTGAAAACGCTCAAACAGGAAGTCGGTCTGCCAATTCATTTTCATACCCACGACACAGCCGGTATTCAGGCGGCTTCACTTCTGATGGCGTCCCAGGCGGGAGTCGATATTGTCGATACCGCCATGGCCCCCATGTCCGGCGGAACATCACAGGTGAATCTGAATACATTGTGCGAAGCGCTGCATCATCAGCCGCGGGATACCGGCCTGAATACGCACGATCTGGATGGCATTGCGGAATACTGGCGGGGAGTCCGGGAGTTTTATCTGCCGTTTGAAAGCGTGGTCCTCCCCGGCACCGCAGACCTGTATCACCACGAAATGCCCGGTGGACAATACACCAACCTGTTCGAACAGGCCCGGGCACTGGGGATGGCAGACCGCTGGCAGGAAATCTGCCAGGCCTATGCGGAAGTCAACCAGATGTTCGGCGACATCGTTAAGGTGACCCCCACTTCCAAAGCCGTGGGGGACATGGCCCTGTTCATGGTCGCTAATGAACTCAAGCCAGCGGACCTGCTCAACAACGAACGCGAACTGGCGTTTCCGGAATCGGTGATCGATCTCGTCAGCGGAGCCATGGGGCAGCCTCCCGGAGGATTCCCGATTGAAGTCAAACAGCGGATCCTCAAAGGGAGACAAGAATTTCTGGAACGTCCCGGAAAAACTCTGCCGCCAATTGATTTTGATGCCGTCGCGCAAAAACTGGTTCCGATCCTCAATCGTGAACCCACACCACGGGAGATTCTCAGTTCAGTCATGTATCCCGCGGTCTTCAAGGAATATGCTCTGCATCGGCAGAACTATAGCGACACCAGTGTTCTGCCCACTCCGGTCTTCTTCTTCGGAATGCAATCGGGAGAAGAATTTGCCGCGGATATTGAACCCGGAAAAACACTCTTCATCAAGTTCCTGACAACAGGCAGCCCTCATCCGGACGGGACCAGAACGGTCTTTTTCGAACTGAACGGCCAGCCCCGCGACGTCACCATCGATGACCGTTCTGTGGAATCATCGATTCAAAAGAACATCCAGGCCGATCCCACGAATCCGACCCATGTGGCTGCCAGTATGCCGGGGATGGTCGTTTCCATTGCCGTGCAGGCGGGAGATAAAGTCAACAAAGGACAAAAGCTGCTTGTCGTGGAAGCCATGAAAATGCAGACCACGCTCAATGCCGAACGGGAAGGGACGATTGGCCAGTTGCTGATCAAAGCCGGCACTCAGGTTGCTGCCGGCGATCTGCTGCTGACCATCGACTAAGAACGCTCATAAAACTTGACCGTCCGCATTCGTGGAAAGAGAATTCTCATTGTTGGAATCGTTTTGTTCGAAGCTTTCCATCAGATTCCCCTTTCCACGGAGAACGATCATGGTGCGATCGGCGAAAATTGTGGCCCTGTTTGCTCTGGGATTCTGCCTGGCAGGGCCTTTGATTCTCCGCCGGGCGCAGGCCGCTCCTGCAGGACAACAATCTCCGTCTCGACCTCCCAACGTTGTCTTCATTCTGACCGACAATCATGGAGCATGGACGCTGGGGTGCTACGGAAACAAGGAGATTGCCACGCCGCAGATCGATGCCCTGGCCGCCAGTGGGCTCCGGATGACACGGGCGTTTTCTTCAAACCCGGTCTGCTCTCCCACCCGGGCCACGTTTCTCACCGGCCTGATTCCGTCCCAGCATGGCGTTCACTGTTATCTCCACGCGAATCGGCTGCAAATTGGTCCGGAAGCGAAAAATACACTCGCGGAGTTTCGCAGCCTGCCGGAAATTCTGAAAAGCCAGGGATATCGTTGCGGGCTGATCGGTAAGTGGCATCTGGGAGATAACCTGCACCCGCAGGAAGGATTCGATGACTATTGGATCACCATGCCGCATGGCGGAACGACTGAATTCTACAATGCGGAGATCATTGAAAACGGCAAGGTCCGGAAAGAACAGCAATACCTGACCGATTTCTGGACGGATCATGCGATCCGGTTCCTGAAACAGAATGATCCCCGGAATCGCCCTTTTTTTCTTTATCTTCCCTACAACGGGCCTTATGCCCTGGGAAACCTGCTGCTGAATGAAGGCAAAAATCGCCATGTTGCCGAATATGCTCAGGCGGAACTTCTCTCGTTTCCTCGGCACAAACCACATCCCTGGCAATTCAATAATTTGAACTACATCAACAATCCCGTTTCGATCCGCAGGGTCGCCACGGAAATCAGCGGGATCGACGATGGTGTGGGCCGGGTGATGCAGACGCTCAAGGAGCAGGGAGAACTGGAGAATACAATTGTCATCTTCGCCGCCGACCAGGGATGGGTGGGAGGACATCAGGGCTTTTTCGGCATGGGGGACCATACCCGTCCTGCGACAGCCCGTGACGGAATGCTCCAGATTCCATGGATCATCTCCCATCCGGGACACATCCCCAACGGAACAACCTCTGACTTGCTCGTGAGCAATTATGATTTCGTTCCGACACTCCTTGGATATCTCGGTCTTTCCCACCAGATGCCCACCGAACCGCTTTCGCCCGGACGAGATTTTTCCCCGGTCCTCCACGGGAAAGCAATGTCTGACTGGACCAGCGAAATCTTCGCGGAATTCGAATATCTGCGGATGATTCGCACGGATCGCTGGAAACTTGTCCGCCGCTTCACTGCCGGTCCCGATGAACTCTACGACCTTCAATCCGATCCAACGGAAGAACACAACCTGATCGACACCCCATCCGCATCCACTCCCATGGCTGATCTCGATCAACGCATGAACGCCTTTTTTAAGGAATACGCCACTCCGCGCTACAATCTCTGGGAGGGGGGCAGCTCCCAGACTTTGGTTCTGACGAAGCCCTCGAAATAGTGTGGTCTCCCCCCACCTGGTTCTGGCAGATTCTCTCGCAGACGCGAGCGGAGATGAAGATGGATGCAGGAAGGGAGCTGTTTTTGAATTTCTTCTCATGGTCGAGAATTTTGTAAAAACGTTCCGTTCCCCGGGCAGGTTTTCCATAATCCGTGCCGAGATAATATGGCATTCCGTGGATCGGCCGGAGTGATTCCGGCCTGGAGTTCTCTTCGCCGGAAAGCGCTCTTCCCAATCGGTCTTGACAAGAGGACCGATTCGCCACCAGCATGATCCCCTCGGGATGAGTCGAAATGGGCTCCTGGTCGGCCAGAGCAGCCCGTACAGCAAGCTATTGTTCAGGGCTTGCGGAATCGAATCTCTGTTTTTCTTCGCTGAACGTCCTGGATTTTTCGTAAAAAAGGTAAGATGAATGGCTGATTTGATCAGACCACACGGAGGACTTTCCGAACCTGTCTGCTTGACCGTTCCTGAACAGGACCGTGACGCCTTCCGGGCGGAAGCGGCCACACTGAAGCAGGTTCCGCTCTCTTCAGCCGACGTTTCCAGCGTCTATCGTTTCGCGGACGGAACACTCTCTCCGCTGACAGGTCCCATGGACCAGAAAACATATACCCGCGTTCTCGACGAAGCGGTGATCGAAAATAATGGCAAAAAATACGCCTGGACCATTCCCATTGCGTTTCCCGTCACTTCAGAACTCGCCAAGACCCTCGCGGTCGGCGAAAAAGTTGCTCTGACGACTCCGGAAGGCGAGACCATCGCCACGCTGGAATTGACCGACATTTATCCCTGGGACAAATGCAAATATCTTTCCAGCGTTTACGGAACCGGTCGTCTCGACCATGCCGGAGCCAAAATCCTTCTCACTGGCCCCGATGCGGAAAAAGCTTTTCTCGTGGGCGGAAAAATCCGGGCACTGCCACAACCGAAAAATCCGCACTTCGGCAAGTACGTCTTAACTCCTCGCGAAGTGCGAAAAGTCATCGCGGAGACCGGTTGGGATGCGGTGGTCGCATTCCAGACCCGGAACCCGCTGCATCGTGCCCATGAGTATGCCCTGGTCTATGCTCTGGAAACCCTTTTGAGAGCGGGAAAGAACGCCGGTGCGATCCTGAACCCGCTGATCGGCGAAACCAAGGGGGACGATGTCAATGCTGTCACCCGAATGGAGACCTATGAAAAGCTGATCACCGAACGGCAGATGGGTGATGGCGACAGCGATGTGGAACTCTGGAGCAAGCGTGGCGAAGCGGTTCCCGATCGCGTCAAACTGCTCGGTCTGGACATCAAGATGTTTTATGCCGGCCCCAAAGAAGCCATCATGCATTCCATCTACCGGCAGAACATGGGCTATACCAATATCGTTATCGGTCGGAAACATGCCGATGTCCCCTTCGCCGACGGCAGCAATATCTGGGGCGATTTCGATGCCCAGGAATTGTTCGGCAAACTCAATGGCGAACTACTGATACAACCCGTGAAAGTCGGCTTCGCCGCCTATTATGAATCCATGGGCCGAGTCGATCTGATGGAACGTCACAAGGACGAAAAACCGGTCTTTATCTCCGGAAAAGATGTCCGCAAAACGCTTCAGCAGGGAGAGATGGTCGATCCGCGGATCATGCGGGAATCCACCAGCCGGATCCTGGCCGCAGCAATGAAACAGGCTTAACCCATTGTCTTCGAATCGGGCGAGCAGTCTCCTGCCGGGATCTGTACCACCCGTTCCAGAATGATGGGAAAGTCGTTGCCTTCAATTCGCATTCCAGGGATCAGGGCGTTCATCCGCCCTGGTCCCTGTTTTGTTCCGGGAGACCGTCCTGAGATAAGTCCTGGTGGCACGGTTTCGGCAGGTCGCCGACCATGGGTGGTTGGCCGCAGGCAGGATATTGACCGGCGCCGCAGCTTCCCGTTGGACGAGAAACCGGAAATTTTATCAGCGTCCTCTATTGTCATTCAGGAACAACATGTCCGAATCATTTTCACAAGAACTGCGGACCGCTCTGGATGCTGTCCGGATTGCGTCCCGCATCTGTTGCCATGTGCAGGCGACTCTCGCTGGAGAGGCACTCGAAAAAAAAGATCAATCCCCGGTCACGATTGCTGACTATGCCAGCCAGGCGGTCATCTGCAAGCAGATTCGCGGCCGGTTTTCGCAGGATTTGATTGTGGGTGAGGAAGACGCTGCCGAACTGCGGCAACCGGACCATGCGGAATTTCTCAAACGGATCGTCGCCGAAATCCAGCGCATCGGCATCTCCGCCGATCCCGCCGATATTCTGAACTGGATCGATGCCGGCCATCACGATGCGACCGCGGATCGTTACTGGACCCTGGATCCAATTGACGGAACCAAGGGCTTTTTGCGCAAGGAACAATTTGCGATTTCGCTGGCCTTGCTGGTGGAAAAGCGAATCGAAGTCGCAGTGCTGGCCTGCCCCAATCTGGAAATGCCCGCTGCGCGAGGCGCGATTCTCTATGCTGTTCGTGGAAATGGAGCCTGGCTGGTCCCGATGGATCGGCCCGATGCGCCGCCACAGCCATTGAGCGTTTCTTCCATTTCGGATCCCACCCAGGCACGGATGTGTGAATCTGTCGAATCGGGCCATAGCGCCCACGATCAATCCGCCAAAGTCTGCCGGCAACTTGGCATCCGGTCTGCTTCCCTGCGGATGGACAGCCAGGCCAAGTATGCTGTCCTTGCCCGCGGTGATGCCGATCTTTATCTCCGTCTCCCCACTCGGCCCGGCTATGAAGAACGAATCTGGGATCATGCCGGTGGAGTGCTGATTGTCGAAGAAGCGGGAGGACGGGTGACGGACGTCACGGGAGCCCCCCTTGATTTTGCCGCCGGTCCCACGCTGAAACAGAACCGGGGGGTCGTTGTCACCAATGGTCATTTGCATGACGAGGTGATTGGCGTTCTGCGCAGCGTTCTGTCTTCACCAGCCTGACAATTTCTTGCCGAGGCCTTCGCCACCGTCCGCAGGTCATGCCCCAAATCCGACCTGCAGGATTTTCCTGTGTTTCAAACTCTTCCTGTTGATTGAAGAAAACAGCTTCTGTCAAAAAACTTTCTGCTCTGCCACGACTCCGGGCGTTAAAAACACCAGGTTTCCCCGGACTCGATCGGGCTCCAGATTCCACAATCGGCAGACGGCTGCGCGATAAGCATCGATCTGGGCGCTGTACAACTTCTTCAACCGGGCCACATCCTTGGGGGAACTGGCCTGATCCGTTTTGAAATCCAGAATCTCCGCAGCCACAACGCGCTCTCTGTCCAGGATCAGCACCAGCCGGTCAATCGTGCCATTCACCAGTCCTCCAGCCGATGTCTCCTCCAGGAATGGGAATTCCGTCCGGACCTCCAGCGTCAACTTCGATCCGGAAGATTCTCCTGTTGCGAACCATGTCCGATGCCGTTCCTGAAAGCTCCGTCGGCTGAGACAGTTTCGAATTTCCGGTTGTTTCAGTGCTTCCAGGAAGTCCTGAAGATGTTTCCGCACATCTGATTCCGACAGTCCCGACTGATGGGCGAGTGACCGGAACTCCGCTTGATGCAGGTCTTGTTCGTCCAGCCAGAGAATTTGTTGCAGCCACAAATGAAACAATGTCCCACGATCGGCCGCGGTGAATCCGCTTTCTCGCATCTCATTCGCCAGCACGATGCGCGAGCCCTGTTTTTTTCGTGAAGGGGCAGCAGCCGGTTTGCGATGTGGCGTGCGGGACGGAGCAAAATGCAATAACGGGATGGGACGCGGCGGCGCGACAGGAACCGGGGGGAGAGGACGCTCGGCATCCCAGTCCGGGTTTCCGATCTCCCAGAGAACTTGATTGGGGGCGACAGACTTTTGCGGCGCAAGTGCTGCCCGAAGCAATCCGGCAAATGATTTCGGGTGATGTGTTCGGACCTGGGGCGGAATCAGCATGTGCAGACTATGGGCGGCGCGGGTCATGGCGACATACAGCAGGCATAAAGCCTCCTGCATCATCCGGTCGCGCGTCTGTTGCCGTGCGGAAAGCAGTTCACCTCCCAGCGAATGGAAATAATCTTCACTTCGATAAAGCGCCACCAGCTCCGGTGGTCCCCCCGGCTCGGAATGGCGAGTGACATAGCGGGGAGGCAACATCAGCGGATTATTTAAATCCGGCAGAACGACAATATCGAACTCCAGACCTTTCGACTGATGAATGGTCATGACCCGCACGTTGGAATTTGTCGGTTCCTCGCACCGTTGCGATTTCACATAGCGTACGAATTCCGATGGCCGTAATGAGGAAAATGTGGCGTCGTAGCGGTCTCCCAGCAAGGCCAGCTGCAAGAGGCGACGGTATTCCCGGCGATGGCAGGCCGGTGCCAGTTGCAGCGCCAGATTGTGAATCACGCCGCCATATCCCTGTTGAATCAGCCGAGCCCGCAACGACTGGGCAAACGACGCGGTTTCATGAGCATTCTTTCCGTCAAAACCCAACGCGGTTCCCAGCGGAGACCGGGCAACATGAAATTCGGCAATTGTATCACCGGGATGATCGGCCAGTTTCAGCAGCGACAAGATCAGTTGTACTCCTGCTGCATCGGTCAGCGGATTTCCCCCTTCTTCACTCGCTTCGATCCCAAGACGGCTGAGTTCGAAAATCATGCGGCCCACAGCGGCATTTCCGCGTGTCAAAATCCCAATTGTGGCCTGGGGAGACCGCCGGGCCAGGGTGGCGACATAATCCGCGCTGAATTTCCAGAATGCTTCCCGTTGTTCACGGCTGGTTGTCGGGATGTTGTCCTCGTCCAGAACTTCCGGCCCGGTTCTCAGGCAGACATATCCTTTCAGATCGCTTCGTGTTGTTTCGTGAAGAGGAAATTTTTTGCACCACTCGTGGATCAGATCGGCATGATCTTCCAGGTTGTCGTGCTGATCAAGGTGCGTCATGGCTTCGTTGACCGCGGCGATAACGACCGGAGAAGAGCGATAACTCAGATTCAGTGGTTGCGACTCCAGATTGGGAAGCTGGCTTTCGATCGCATCGAAAATCGCTGCTTCTCCTCCCCGCCATCCATAAATGGCCTGTTTGACGTCCCCCACGCAGAAGAAAGAGCGTTGCGGATCTTGACAGGCCGTTTCTGCGAATCTGCGGATCACATCCCATTGCGGCCGTGAAGTATCCTGGAATTCGTCCAGCAGAAGATGCTCGATCGTTCCGTCCATGCGAAACGTGGTGTCATGCAGTGCCTGGGAAAGTTGTCCGGCAGCCAGCCGGCGAGTGACGTCGCCAAACTCCAACCCTCCGGCAGACTGCTTCAGCCGATCCAGCACATTCCAAAAATCATCAAGCAACCGCCAGGCTGCCTGTGTCTGCTGTTGCCACGAGGTGGCAGCCACCGCCAGGCAGTGTTCTCCCAACTGCAAGTAGAGATCACACACATGCGCGGGAATGGGAGCGTTGTAGTAAGTCGCGGTTCCGGATTGAATTTTCGGCAGGAGTCCCTTTTTCAGAAAATCGTCCCAGAGTCCTTGGCGAAAAACGGCGATATCCTTGGTCAGCGCCGTCTGCATTCGTTTCTGGTCAACTTGAATCTGCTGGAGTTGCTCCAGCAATTTTTCGCGATGTGCTTCCGAGAGAAACTGATGTTCCGGAAACCGGTTCCATGCTTCCGGACTCGATTCCACAAATACGTGGTAAAGGTCATTGATCGTCTGAGACATCAGGCCGGAGACGCTGCGTGAAGAATCCCCTTTGTCCAGGAGGTGCATCAACTGGACCAGTTCCTGCTGATCTCCTTCGTACAGCATTTCCCCAAGCGCACTTCCCCGCAACTGCTCCACTTCCACCGGATCGAGAATCCGCCATCCGGAAGGAAACCCCAGTTCCAGGGCGTGGCTCCCGGCCAGTTGGGAGAAAAACGCATCCAGCGTACAGATGCGGACCCGATGCAGTTGCCGGGTGAATTCTTCCAGCATCCGTAAACATTCCGGACGGCTTAGCGAAGAATCGTTGATGGAACGGCCCAGTTCCTTCAACGATCCGGCAGAGACCACGGCCCGGGCCAGACGCAGTAAGATTCGTTCGAGAATCTCTCCCGCCGCTTTCCGGGTGAATGTGGAGCTGAGAATCCGGTCGGGGGAAGTCTTCCGGAGCAGGGCAATGTATCGTGAAGAAAGTTGAAATGTCTTTCCCGTGCCAGCGGAGGCCCGGATCAGTAGACGGGGATTTTCCAGGGGGGGGATTGACGAGAGGTCGCCCATCGATCCAGCGGTTTTCATAGCAGGATCTCCTGGCCGAAGACCCCGAACTGACAGATGACGTCGAACTCGGACATGGTGCCGGCCGGTTCTGATAACGGGACCCAGAACTTCTGATCCAGAATATCACGGCCAACCCGCTGGGCCGTTTCCTCTGCTTCCGCCAGGTCATCCGCGCTCCATTCCGCGAAGACCGCTGCGACCGCATGGGAGTCTCGCGGAAGAACGATATACCCTAGTCGAACCGGATCATCTCCACAAATGTCCCGGGTCAGATGGCGATATAAGGGAAGTTGCAGATCGGTCCAGCTCTCTTTCGAACGATGTGTTTTCTCCGGAGCAACCCCCGCATCACCGGTCTTGTAATCGAAAATGGCCCACTCGCCGGTCTCCCGATGAATGTCGATACGGTCGATGCGTCCTTTCAGGGAAACAGACCGGCCGTCTCCCAGCGGAAAGGGAACCGGATTCAGATTTCCCAGTTCCGTGGAATGAATTTCCCATCCGTCACGTCGCCAGTTCGCCTGCCAGTTGGCAAATGCCCGCAGTCGTCGACGGGCTTGTTCCGCCTGAATCAGGACAGCCGCCAGCGGACGATGGCCGTATTGCGTTTCGATGACCTGCTGCAACAACGTCTCCAGCGTGTCCGCAATGACCGCCGGATCACTCGAACCGGCGCGCGGTCCCTGGCCAAACAGTTTCAGCACGTCATGCACCAGCGTTCCGAACGCGGCGCTGTCCAGTTCATCCAGATCATCCGTGACCTCTTGCAACTTGAGCACGTGTCGCAGGTAATACCGATAAGGAGAGGCGAGATAATCTCGAAACTCCGTCACCCGCAACACGGAATGTGGTTCTTCCAGGGAAATTGGACATGGAATCGGAAAGTCTGATTCCGCGGCAATCTGAAGCGGAGAGGCGGGAACGGAAAGCGGTTTTCGATGCTGGGGATCGTAAAAGGCCAGTACCCGCTGGGCGATTTGTTCGGGATCCGTCGCAAACAAAAGTCGGCTGGGAATGAGCGGATCCTGTTTGGTGTCTCGGCGGGAGACGATCAATCGAAGAACTTTTCGGGAATGGATCAACGTGGATAACAAATACAGGTCTCGCGCATAGCGTCGATAATTATCTTCAATCCCCAGATGCGTCCGCAGACGATTCGGTAAAAAGAGATCGTGATTCACCGATGTCGGAATAAATGTCTCATTAAACGTGGTGATGATCGCGACAGGAGCATCATTTAACGGCATCTCCAGCCAGCCTGCCAGTTGCAGCGCATGTTCCTCTCCTCGGCGATAGAGTTCGACGTTCGCGTTCCGCAAGATGAGCCGAATCGCTTCCACAGCGGTCACATTGCAATCCAGCCCTTCCGGCACGCGCCCTTGTTCGGCAAAGGCACTTTGCAGGATCCGGCACGCATCCCGCAAACGATGCCCCACCGGATCGTCATCGGCAAATTCCAGATCCCCATAGAGCTGAACAAGCAGGTGATGGACGGCATTCCCCCATGCGGCAAAGGCCGATTTCTCGCTGGAAAACGGAGCCAGCAACGTGCGGAGGGCCGATTGCACACGAAGAACAACAGACGCATTCGGGCCGTCGGAAATCCAGTTCAGATCCTGCGGCAGATGATCATTGAAATATCTGTCCCAGCGATTCAGCCAGTCTGGCGGGATCTTCTGACAGTCGAGCCAGCGGCCGATGTCCGGATGCCGAATCAGCGCGGCAAAATGATGGGGAGTGGCTTCCTCAAGAAAACTGGCCACCGCATTGAGCAAACGATACGGCCCCGTTTCTGCTAACCGGCACTCCACCGGCCAGTGACTCGGAACACCATATTCTTCCAGCGTGCGCTGTAACGGCAAAACGAGTTGCGGATCGGGAAGACCAATCGTGATTTCGTCCAGGGTATACTTCCCGTCGAGTTCCGTCAGAATGCTGAGAACGCTCGCGCACTGCATTCCCGCATCATCTGCGAGCAGAACCTGATCGTCGGACAGATCCAAGGATTGATTGTTCCACTGTTCTGGAATCACACATCCAAATTCATCAAACCGGTCGGCCCATTCCGCTGGTGCGGAGATCAATGCCGTGACTTTGTCGGCGACCTGATGCAACATCGAGCGGAGAGTCCGGTTCAAGTCGACCGTCCCGACGGCGACAATCTCGCAGTTCGTCCGGCATTCCTGTTGTTGAATGGCCACCAGACGCGCCGTCTGCTGGTCCCACAGCTCATAGTGATCGAGAAGCTTCCAGTAGGACTGCTGGATCTCGGAGAGAAGTTTCCAGCGATCGACTTCCTGGAAACCGGCCAGTTGTTTTCCCCGCTGCCAGACGTCCGCGAAGTTCAACTGATCGCGGGCCAGTTCTTCATGTTGCTGGCGAAGGAGATCACCCAGTCGCAACCAGCCCGCCTGGTCCTCCGCTGAGGGAGGAACACTCATCAAGAGACCAAGACGCTGAGCAGGCATTTCCCGCAGAGCCTGCGCCCAGACGAGTTGCTGAACCAGCAGTGGCGCGAAGGGACGTTGCGGTTGATAAAGCAGCTCCGGAAGTTGTCCAACTGTGACGATTCGGGGAGGACTGAGTCGTCCCCCGGCCTGCTCTCTCAGTAATTCCAGGCACCGGCGTCCCGCCTGACTTCCGGGAAAGACCAGGATCAAATGAGAGAGATCGACGATTCCCGAACTGCGGGAACGTTCCAGCAGATACCGGGCCACCACCGGCAGCGCGGGCTGTTCCCACCCCAGAAAGATACGCTTGATTGGCATTCACGCTCCCCCCGCCCACGGCAAATCGACAGGAGAGTATCCCCCCCATTGAATGCTGAACACAAGTATACTGACTGTGGGGTGAACGTCAATTTCACAGCAGCAGCTTCCTGCCCGCTCCTGGCAGAAGAACGTCCTCGGGAGCAAATGCTACAGCAGTTCGAGTGTTGGGAGACTCGGGTTTTCGAGAATCTGCCGCGCGATCTGCATGGCGATATTGCTGGAAATTTCCATGAGTTGTTCGCGAACGGGGCTGTCGACTGCGAACAGTTCGGAGATGTTTCCCTCATCTCCCTTGATGCGGATGACGGCGTTGGACGGGAGTTCGCCCAGAAAGGGGACATTCATGGCTTCGGCCTTGGCTTTCGCTCCGCCACGGCCAAAAATGTCGCCGGTCATGTTTTCCACCATTCCCAGAATGGGAATTTTCACCGTGTTGAACATGGTGATGGCTTTGCCAGCATCCAGCAATGCCACTTGTTGCGGCGTACAGACCACGACCGCTCCCGCCAGGGAGACCATCTGCGACAACGTCAATGCGACATCACCAGTGCCCGGCGGCATATCGATCACCAGGTAATCGAGTTCGCCCCAGTCGGTCTGTTGCAGAAACTGGCTGAGCGCTTTGTGCAGCATCGGCCCCCGCCAGATCACCGCCTGATCGGGATCGATCATGAAACCCATGGAAATCAACTTAATGCCGTCCGCTTCAATCGGCTCAATCCGTTCGAATGTCCGTCCATCTCCGGTCTCATATTGCTTGATGGCAGGTTGACCGCTGGCCCCAACCATGTGCGGAACGCTGGGACCATACACATCGGCATCCATCAGTCCGACGGAGGCCCCCCATTCTTTCAGCCCATAAGCAAGGGTCGCTGCCACGGTCGATTTGCCGACCCCTCCCTTCCCGCTTCCCACGGCGATAATGTTCTTGATTTTCAGGCCGATATTCCCTCCCGCCTGTTTCCCTTTCACAACCGTCTTGAACTGCACGGTCGCGGATTTCAACCCGGAAATGCTGGTCTTGGCAGCGGTCTGAATCAGGAGCGTCAACATGTCCCGCGCGGGATAGGCCGGGGTCGGCAGTTCCACCGTGACCGTCGCCGCATCCCCCTCGATCGCAATGTCGGAGAGCATTTTCAATTTCGACAGCGGTTCTTGCAGAACCGGTTCAATAATGGAGCCAAGAATTTCACGGACTTCCGCTTCAGCGGGCATGGATTTTCCTCTGGACGGCAAACTGCTCACGCCTTCCCAGGACGGAACGACATGGCAAAACAAAAAGATGTTCTTCCAATCATCTGATCGAATGATTTCACATCATCGACTCTAGGCGAGTTCCCGCGGAAACACCAGTCGAAAGGCCACGGAATCTCCCGGACAAGAACACCGGAGAGATCGAGTTCATTGAGAAAGAAGACAAAGGCAAATCCCGGAGCCCCTGTTTGACAGGCGTCCGGTTCGTATGTTTTTACTCGGGTTATCCGGCTTAAAATAAGAAGAAGATAATGTCCGTAGGTCATGCACCGCATGACGATTACGGGTGCAACAACGAAGAGGAACCCACAATTGAAGATCGATCCCCCGTTCGCGTCAGAAAAGTGAACGCACAGCAAGCATCGAAGAGGGAATTTTGAAACGCAGAGAGCGTTGAGGACGCTGAGAAGAAAGACCGAGTAATATAAAGTCAGGTAGTTCGTAGGGTGTGGTCGAGGCCGGACGGAGAGGGCTGCTGCAAATCAGACGTTCTGCCGGAAGGCGGTTTCATCTGGAATCGGAACGGCCGCTGACCCACCTTTAAGGGACGCTTCACTTCCGGGCTGACTCACCTTCAAGGGACGATCCATCTTCAAGGGGCGATCCACTCCCGGTGGGTCTGCGGTCGGGATCCTCTCTGGAAGGGCAATTCCCTGACAAACGACGCTGGTTTCCATTTGTCTCGACGGCATCGAAAGAATTCGAGCAACAACTTCGGTCGCGAACAAACTTCGGTCGCGACTTGCAGGTGATTCTCTCCGTGGTCTTGAGCATCCCTGCCTCCGTTGCGTTGGGCTCCCCGGGTCACGAAAGACAACAGCGAAACAAAACCCGACAACACCACCAACCCCATTTTCCCTGGAATTTTGAAAGAAACTAAGCAGCCTGGGCATCGCCTGGCCTGCAAAAACTTTCCGTCTTACCGGGCTGGAAGTTCCGCTTGTTTGCTGCGACTCTGTGAATCAGCGGTTCACAGGGCTCTTCTCCCCTCAGCGATCCTCGGGAGGACGGGTTTGTAGAGCCTGCCCGAAACGGCTGCTATGATAACGACCGTAACACGATTCCCGAATCTGTCCTGGTCATTTGAGTGGTCGCAGGTCGTGCATCGCATGACGAATATGAGACGTTATTCGATGACAGCGGGCTCCGTTATCATCTATCATCCAACCCATCTTCAACCACGGAGCTGAAAGGCGTGATACTGAAATCATGCCGTTCTGCCTGCTGCCAGCAGGCTTTGGGAAGTTCCCCTTTGAGGATTCTGACAGGAGTTTGAAGCATGAGCAAATGGCCGATTGGCGTCTTTACGTCCGTGGATGCGGGGCTGGGGGTTTATCTCGACGTGGTCCAGCATTTGAAGGTTCCGACGGTACAGATTCATGCTCCTCATGCCGAGACCCGCACGACCGAAACAGCCACTTCATTTCTGGCCAGCTGCAATGCCGCCGGGATCACCGTAACCGCGGTTTTCGGTGGCTTTGACGGGGAAAGTTATGCCAGCATTGCAGAAACCGCGCGGACTGTCGGTCTTGTTCCTCCAGTCACCCGAACCGCTCGCGCCCAGGAAATGAAGGAGATTTCCGACTTCGCGAAATTGCTGGGATGTCCTGTCGTTGCCCTGCATATCGGTTTTGTCCCCCGTGACCGTGCCAGCGACGACTACAAGAACCTCATTGACGTCACCCGCGATCTGCTCGACCATATTGCCCGGAATGGTCAAAATCTGCACCTGGAAACCGGACAGGAAACCGCCGACCACCTGCTCGAATTCATCGATGACATCGACCGGGACAACCTGTTCATCAATTTCGATCCCGCCAACATGATTCTGTATGGCACGGGAAATCCGATTGATGCCCTGAAAAAAGTGGGCCATCTCGTTCGTAGCGTCCATTGCAAAGATGGAACCTGGGCACCAGAAGCTGAGCGGGGAACGGCCTGGGGATGCGAAGTTCCGCTGGGAACCGGAGATGTGGAGATCGAAAACTATCTCCACACGTTGAAAGAGATTGGTTACGACGGACCACTCACTATCGAACGTGAAATTCCCCAGGATCGCGAACGCCAGAAATCCGATGTCGGAGCAGCTGTTCAACTGCTGGCAGACCTCCGGGAAAAAGTGCTTCATCAATCTTAAAAAATGAGGCTGGGAATAACTCCAGTCCGGAAACAACGGATGAAAGCCAGTCGCAACCTTCCAGCGATGACGGCTGGCTTTATTCTGTCTGGACAAGGGAGTTTTCCCAGATCTTCAGTAACTCCGGTCCGGTTCGTTTTACGAATGCAACCCCACTGATATGATGCGGCAATGGCCTTCCTCCGCGCCGGCCTTCCAGTGGAACGTCAATTTCAATGGGGTGGATTGCGGGATGTACAACAGAATGACAGCAACGATGCTTCTTCCAGGCTGATTCTCGAATCTCGCGTTTCCGCCAACGTATCATTCCTGATCCGCGTCCATGACGAGTTGATTCTGCTGGTCTCCTCGGCCTGTGGACCTTTCCCCCCGAAGATCAATGAGGGATTTTGCATGAGAATCGTATTGCTGAGCTGTCTCTTCTGGATCGGAATGCTGCTGCCCATTCACGCAGCGGAACCGGAGCCGGGTTTCAAACCGATTTTCGACGGCAAAACACTCGATGGATGGAAGGGAGACAACACGTTCTGGAGCGTTGTGGACGGAACCATTATCGGTGAATCGACCGCAGCCAACCCGCTCGACCACAACACGTTTCTCCTGTGGAATCGGGGTGATGTGGACGATTTCGAATTGCGCCTGAAATTTCGCATCACCGGATCAGATGCCGCCAACAGTGGAATCCAGTTTCGGGGTTCCGTCCGAGAAGACGGCCATGTCATCGGCTATCAGGCAGATATTGACCGGGCGGGAAAATATCTCGGTTCGCTGTATGACGAAGCCCAGCGGGGAGGACTCGCGGGACGCGGACAGAAAACAACGGTCGATGCCCAGGGGCAAAAAACTCCCGAACAGATTGCCGATGCTGCTGAACTGTTGAAAAACAATCATCCGGATGACTGGAACGATTATTCCATCCTCGCGCAGGGAAATCACATCACCCTGAAATTGAACGGCATCGTGACGGCGGAAGTGATCGACAACGATCCCGCGGGACTGGACCGCATCGGCAAACTCGCATTACAGCTTCATGCCGGTCCTCCCATGAAAATTGAATTCAAGGACCTGCGTCTGAAACGGCTTCCACTTGGGGATGGCTGGAAGAAAGTGGTCTTCGTCGCGGGAACTCCCAGCCACGCCTATTTCGCCCATGAACACAATGCCGGATGTTTGCTGCTGGCGAAATCGCTCGACGAATCGCAACGGGAACACGGACTGAAAGTCATTTCCACGGTCTATCAGAACGGCTGGCCGAAAGATGTCTCTGCATTTGACAATGCGGATACTGTTGTGGCCTATTGTGATGGCGGTCCGCGACACTTTCTGAATGACCATCTGGACGACTTCGACCACGACATCATGCCACGGGGTGTTGGACTCGTCTGTCTGCATTACGGCGTTGAAACCGTTGTTGGCAAGCCGGCGGAGCATTTTTTGAAATGGATCGGCGGATATTTTGAACCGAACTGGTCCGTCAATCCGCACTGGACTGCCCGCTTCGACACGTTTCCAAACCATCCTATCTGCCGGGGAGTGTTGCCATTTGAAATCAATGATGAATGGTATTATCACATGCGCTTCGTGAAGGACATGGCGGGAGTGACGCCGATCCTCACCGCGCTTCCGCCCCGTGAAAGCCTGTCCCGACCGGATGGTCCGCATTCCGGAAACCCGGCTGTCCGCGAAGCGGTTCTCGAACGGCATGAGCCGCAGCATATGGCCTGGGCTTATGACCGGACCGATGGAAAAGGACGTGGATTCGGATTTACCGGCGGACACAATCATGCGAACTGGCAGCATGACGATTTCCGCAAACTGGTGCTGAATGCCATTGTCTGGACAGCCCATCTGGAAGTCCCCGCGAAGGGAGTTCTTTCACCAACGCCGTCCCAGGACGAGATGCTGAAAAACCAGGACGAGAAACAACCCGAGAACTTTCAGTTTCAGTCCCCTTCCCGGAAAACGTCCGCCCACAGTTCCGTTTCTGGCCGCACAGTTTCCGGAAAAATGGCTGCTCAACCGCTTTTTTTTTCGCCGGTGATTACACCGGCCACCCCGGGACATGCGGTTGACATCAGCGCGGACATCACCGGTGCCCGGTCACTGTTTCTAGTGGTGACGGACGCGGGCAATGGGATTTCCTGTGACTGGGCCGACTGGGCCGATCCCCAACTGATCATCGATCCGATGCATCCGGAACAGGGAGCCCTCGATCTCACCAGGCTGAAATGGAAACAGGCTTCCAGCAACTGGGGACAGGTTCGCCTTCACCAGAATGCGAATGGCCAGCCCATGCAGATGGCTGGGAAAGTCGTTTCTCGGGGAATCGGAACGCACGCCAATTCGATCATTGAATATGCCCTCCCGGAAGGGCATTCCTTCACCCGGTTCATTGCCCGTGGCGGCATTGACGAAGGAGGATCCCGGCAGGGAACCGCAGCTTCGGTCCGCTTCGCGGTCTATACCCAGCGTCCGCCTCAATCGGTTCTCAATGGGACTCAGGGAACTGCCAGCCACGAAGCCGGTGATGCCCTGGAACAACTGGACGTTCATCCGGACTTGAAGGCCAGTCTGTTTGCGTCGGAACCAATGATGACCAATCCAGCGTCGATTGACATCGATCATCTCGGTCGCGTGTGGATCTGTGAAGCGGTGAATTATCGGCCTTTTGCGAATAAGGACGTCATCGGAGACCACAAAGCGGATCGCATTCTGATTCTGGAAGATACCGACGGAGATGCCCGGGCGGACAAGTCCACCATTTTCTTCGAAGGTCCCGATGTCGACTCCGCGCATGGAGTGCTCGTCCTGGCCAGTCCCCAAGGCAAGGAAACCCGTGCGCTGATCTCCGCGGGGGACAAAGTCTTTTATCTGATCGATGACGACGGCGACCTGAAAGCGGACCGGCAGGAAATTCTCTTTACCGGCATCGCGGGAAAGCAGCACGATCATGGCATCCATGCCTTTCACTTCGGTCCCGACGGAAAGTTTTATTTCAACTTTGGAAATGCCGGCAGCACCATCAAGGATCGGCAGGGGCGGCCCATCATCGATCGAGCCGGAAACGAAGTGAACAATCAACGGCATCCGTATCAGGAAGGGATGGTCTTCCGCTGCAATCCCGATGGAAGCGATTTTGAAACGCTGGCCTGGAATTTTCGAAACAACTGGGAAGTCTGCGTCGATTCCTTCGGCACGATCTGGCAGTCCGACAACGATGACGACGGCAATCGGGGCGTCCGTATTAATTACGTGATGGAATATGGAAATTATGGATACAAGGATGAACTGACCGGCGCCAGCTGGCAGACGCCCCGGACCAATCTTGAAGCGGAAATTCCGCTGCGCCATTGGCACCTGAATGATCCCGGAGTGATTCCAAATTTCATTCAGACCGGTGCGGGTGCGCCGACGGGAATCTGTGTCTATGAAGGGGATCTGCTGCCGAAAAAATTTTATGGCGCTCCCATTCATTGCGATGCCGGAACAAACATCTGCCGGGCCTATCTTCCGACCGTCTCCGGGGCAGGCTATGCCGGTGAAATCGTTGACCTGCTCAGCGGAACCCGGAACAGATGGTTTCGTCCCAGCGACGTCTGTATTGCCCCGGACGGCAGCCTGCTCGTGGCGGACTGGTACGATCCGGGAGTTGGCGGACATCGGATGATGGACATTGCCCATGGGCGCATCTTCCGCATTGCTCCGCCATCAGCCTCCGCGTATCGCGTTCCGCCCGTCGATGTCTCCACTCCCGAAGGAGCGGTGCAGGCGCTGAAGTCTCCCAATATGGCCACCCGGTATCTGGGCTGGAAGGCACTGGAGGCCTTCGGACCACAAGCGGAAACGGCACTGGCCGAGATGACACGTTCGAACGATCTCCGCTGGCAGGCCCGGGCTTTCTGGATGCTTGGCAAAATCAGGCTCGATCACTCCCAGCGGTTGAAGTATCTGGAAGCAGGATTGAAATCACCAAATCCGGATGTGCGCGTCGCCTCGCTGCGTCTGTTACGGCAACTGATGGAAGAAGTCACGTTCGACGAAATCCATCACTTTGTGAACATCCTCGATCCCTCCGCGGCACTCCGGCGGGAATTTCTGATCGCCTTAAGAGAACTGAAACCGGACTGGATTCCCGCGGACCGGCGGAAGACATTGATCGGAGATACCTGGAGTCTTCTCGCGCGGCAGTATGATGGCCGGGACCGCTGGTATCTGGAAGCACTGGGAATTGGAGCGCATGGTCACTGGGATGAATGTCTGACACGCTGGGAAGAAGACGTCGGAAAAGACTGGTTAAAAACGCAGGCTGGTCGCGATCTTGTCTGGCGTTCGCGAGCCACTCAGTCTCCTAAACTGCTGGTGGCCATCATCCTCTCCCCGGAAACGCCTGAAAGCGAACTTCTTCGCGATTTTCGCGGACTCGACTTTCAGTCCGGTCCGGAAAAACAACCCGCACTGGAACAACTCGCTTTTTTTCAGGCTCCATTGGAAAAAAGCCGCGAACAACTGATTCGTCTCCATGCACTGGAACGGATCGCTCCTTCACGGCTCCAGGCCAATCCCAATGGGCAGAAAATTCTTGATCGACTTCTGGCAGACAACGCGGGAAGCAAAGTCGCCATTGATCTCATTCAACGATTTCACTTGAAAGACCATTTCGCGGAACTCTTGAAAATTGCCCAGGCACAACCTCAGTCTCAACTGGCAGCAGAAGCGGTGAAGGCCCTGTTCGACCAGGGGCAGCAGTCACTGTTGTTCAACTCCATTCAGGATGATCAACGGGAACTGGCTGAAAAGACGTTGATTGCATTAACGACCGCTGGCGATGCCCGCGGCACGGAAATGCTTCTGAAACTGATGAACGATCAAGACCATCCCCTGTGGATGCGACAGGCCGCTGTGCGAGCACTGGCAGCTTTCAATGCGGGGGCGAAAAAACTACTGGAACTGGTCCGGAAAAAGTCGGATATCGGCCCCCTTCAGCAGGCCGTCGCGGCGGCCTTGTCGACGTCGTCCATTCCCGCCATTCGTGCGGAAGCCTTGAAAATCTTTCCACCTCCCCCCGGTAAGGAGAGTACCCCCTTGCCTTCTATTCCCGAACTGGCGCAGCGGGCCGGAAATGTGGATCACGGCAAAATCATCTTCAATACAATCGGCACCTGCAACAAGTGCCACCAGGTGAATGGCATTGGCCAGGAGATTGGACCAAACCTTTCAGAAATCGGGAAGAAGCTGGCCAAGCCCGCATTATTCGAAGCAATTCTGTATCCCTCCGCTGCCATCAGCCATGGTTTTGAAAACTGGCTCGTGGCCACGGATGAAGGGCAGATTTACGCCGGGCTGCTGATCAGCGAAACCGATCAGGAAATCAAAATCAAGGATGACAAGGGAATTCTCCGAACCATTCCCACATCCAGCATCGACGTTCGAAAGAAACAGGACATCTCCCTGATGCCCGCGGACCTGCAAAAACTGATGACGGCACAAGAACTTGTCGATCTTGTCGATTACCTGGCGACGTTACGCGAACGCCGATTGTAATTCATCCTCTTTCCGTCATGAACGAAGACGTTTCCAGCGTTCTGCGTGACACTTCCCGGTATCGCTCTTTGCCGGTGTCGGGAGAAGTGCGCAAATGAATTCCTTCTTCTCCTTCCGCTTTCTTCCTCCACGGAAAGTCGATGCTGATGAATACTCGCCTTCTGTCCAGTTCGCGTCGGTCACTCTGTCCGTTCAGACGAATCCATTTCTGGATGCTTCTGCTGATTGCCGGTGGCATTCATGCTGTCCGGGCGGCCGAACCATTGCCCGGCGATGCTTTGCTCAAAGAATATTTCCGTGCGGAAACCGCCCGATTGACGGAAAATTCCCTGCAAGACATTCAGACCGCTGAAGACTGGAACAACCGCCGTGTCCAATATCGGCAACAACTCCAGGAAATGCTGGGACTTTCTCCCTGGCCCGAAAAAACTCCGCTCAAACCACAAGTCTCCAACCGTGTTGAGCAGGAGGACTTTGTTGTGGAGAACGTTTCTTTTCAGTCTCTTCCCGGACTGTATGTCACCGGAAATTTTTATCGCCCCAAAACCGTCAATACGCCATTGCCCGCCATTTTGTATGTCTGTGGACATGCATCGGCGAAGAAAGACGGCGTCAGTTTCGGCAATAAAACCGCCTATCAGCGGCATGGAATCTGGTTTGCTCGCAATGGATATGCCTGCCTGATCATCGACACCATTCAACTGGGCGAAATCCAGGGAATTCATCATGGCACATACAACCTGAAACGCTGGGACTGGATCTCTCGCGGATATACGCCGGCAGGCACGGAAGCCTGGAACGGGATCCGCGCCCTCGACTATTTGCAGACCCGCGCCGAAGTCGATCCGGACCGCATGGGAATGACCGGTCGCAGCGGCGGCGGAGCCTATACCTGGTTTGTCGCCGCGCTGGATGACCGTGTGAAAGCCGCTGTTCCGGTGGCGGGAATCACCAGCCTCAAAAATCATGTCGTGGATGGCTGCGTGGCAGGCCACTGCGACTGCATGTATCCCGTCAATCTCTATGGCTGGGATTTTCCCCAACTGGCCGCTCTCGTGGCGCCACGCCCTTTGTTGATCTCCAATCAGGATAAGGATCGAATTTTTCCGCTGGATGGCGTGGCGGACGTCTATTTCAAGACCCGGCGAATTTACGAGTTGCTTGGGGCGCGGGATCGAATCGGACTGTGTATCGCCGAAGGGGGACACAAAGACATTCAGGAACTGCGAGTTGACGCCTTCCATTGGTTCAATCGGTTTCTCAAAGGCGAAGATCCGCTCATTCGCACTGTGGCGGAACCGATGGTTCCCCAGGAAGATTTACGGGTTTTTCAAACGTTGCCAGCGGATGAACGTGTCACGACCGTGCAGGATTGGCTGGTCCCTGTTCGAAATCTCCATTCCTCCGCGAAAAACATGGCCGATTTCACAAAGCAGATCGATCAGGCTCGCACAACATTACTCTCCCGTCTCCCCCGGGGAGCAGAGCTCTCCTCCATGACAGCGAAAATAATTTCCACGCATACCGATCCTCATTCCGGAATCCGCGTGCGGGAATTCCAGTTCGATGCGGGAAAACCGTATCGCCTCAGCTTCTTCGTACTGGATCATGGGGAAGGGAAGACCGGGGAGCCTGTTCAGATCGAAGTTCTGGATCAACCGCTTTGGGACACCCGGTGGAATCAGTTGCAGGCATTGTTTCCGAACCCGGCCTTTGCCGGCAATCCGCCCGGTTCAAAATCTTCCCTGCCGGAATTTTCGGGAACATGGGTCTGGATTGCTCCCCGGGGAGTCGGCCCCACCCGCTGGTCAGGAACAGAAATAGAATTGAATCACATTCGCCGCCGGTTCTACCTGCTGGGAACGACGCAGGAAAGGGTTCAGGCCGAAGATGTCCAACGAGCCCTGCAACATGTTGGCCAGGTGCTGAACGTCTCTTTCCATTCCTTGCCGATAAAAGCCAGCGGGCAGGCCGCCAACTGGACGGTGCTGGCCATGTTCCTTATTCCCGGATCATCGGATCCCGTGGCAGCTGTCCAATTGGCCGATCTTCCGACCGATCCAGCGGTCCAGGGTCAATTGCTGGCGATGGAACAATTGTTTGACTGGCCGGACATGCTGATCGATCTTGGAACAAAAACCCGCCAATTGACACTCCACGTAACGAGTGACGACGAAGCTGCAAATTATCGGCGAATCAGTCAGATATCGGAAAAACTTGGTGGGCGCCCGTTTGTGATTGCTGTGCGGAAGTGATGAAAAAGGACGAGGGAACATGAGACAGGATATGCCGTTGTTTTTTCTCCTCTTTCAGGCATCCATCGCCATCTGGGTCAGATCGTCGGACAGGGCTTGAAAACTCTTCCAGTCGCTGGGAGTCAGGCGGCCATCGTGCAGGGCGCTGGCCACCATGGCGCCGTCAACCCGGCTCAGCGAGAGTTTGTGAAGGTCCGCGAGCGCGCGGATTCCTCCGCCAGTCCAGACAACCAGTTCCGACCAGCGGTTCTTAATGGAATGGCACAGGGAAACAGTGGAGACGCCGCGATTCATCCCCACCTGAGACAGGTCCAGGACGATCATCTGGCGGACACCGGCATCGATGGCCTGAGCCACCACTTCAAATGGATTCTTTCCCCTGGCGTCCGGTCCAATGCAATCGCCATCCATCAGATCCAGGCTGAAGAGAACCCGTTCGGCCCCGAATGTTTTCACAAACGCCCGCATCTCTTCCAGATGTGGCAATGTTTCCAGGCCGATGATCACTTTCTTCACTCCCCGGTGCAGCAGATCATCCGCCTGTTCCAGCGTGCTGGTCCCGGCATCCACCGCCAGATCGACCGGACATCGGGCAAGATGTTCGATCAGATCCAATTGCGGACGGGCATGTTCAATTCCATCGAGATCAGCCACATAGATCGACTGGGGAGAAAAACTGCGGAGCAGCGCGCGGCAGGTGGCAACCGGTTCCGCGGAAGAAACGAGTTGGCTGGTATTGGGGAGGTAGTTCCCGCGTTGTCCTGCCTGTCCGCGAATCACAACGCCGCCACGCAGGTCGAGTACAGGGATAAGTTCCATGATGCCTCCGGGAAATTCAGACCGGGAACGATCAGATTGCTTCAGTGCAGCACGTCCTCCCTGCCTCGAAGCGACAGGCTGCTTCCGATCACAACTGGAAGAGACAAGTCTTTCGAAAAAGCCGCTCAGAGGAGAACCAGACGCGCCGCTGCGCAGAAGAAATGGCTCGAGACCGTGCCACTTCATTCTACACACGAAATATTTTTTGGAACCGGTCAAAATGCGATTCCGCCAAACTTTCCGGGAAGCTGGTTCAGGCGGCGTTCTTCCGCACTGTCACGGGAGAAGAAACCGGTTTGCCCATCGCAATGTCATCCGCCTGCTGTTGCAGATCATCCATTCGCTGCTGTAATTCCTGACAATAATCCCCCAGTTGATTTCGTTGCAGGTTTGGGGGAATCGACATCGGTTCTCCCCCGAGAACGTATACCCGGCTGAAGGGGCACGGGATGATCAGATCGGTCCAACGGCCTTTTGGTCTCCAGGCGTTCCTGGCCGAACAGGCGACGGGAACAATGGGCCGTCCGGTCTGGGAAGCGAGAAAGAAAATACCCGGTTTGACAGTCCGTCGCGGTCCCCGGGGACCGTCGGTCGTGACGACAATATGAAATTTCTCAGCCGCCTGAACGAGTTGCCGGGCCGCTGCGGCCCCTCCCCGTCCCCCGTACGAACCACGAACCGGCTGAATTCCAATAACTTCCATGACTTCCGCCACATACTCGCCGTCCGTGTGTTGGCTGGTCAATGCGGCCCCATTCATAACCCGCCCGCAAAACAGGGCGTTCAGAATGCCGTCATGCCACAGACAGTACACATATCGTGCCTCGCCGCACGGCGCATAGGGAGACGTCAACGGAGCCCCTTCAATCACCCGAATCCGGCACGTCGCATAGAGACAACGGCAGAAAAACGCCAGAATTCGGGCGAGGGTACGAATCAGGTTACGATTGCGAATTCTCACGGAGTCCGTCCCATTACGAAAGCCTGTCCATCCCGGCACTCTCCACAGAAAATTCCTTGTGGGAAATGTTTCTTCCCCCCGAACAGAGGGTTGGCCGTCTGTGCCATCCTTGTGCTGCAAACGTTCAATTTCTTCAGGCGGCGGTAACATATCGTGGCGAAGGAGAATGGGACAAGCGGAATTCATCCGTCCCGACCGTTCAGCAACTCTCCGGAATCGGACGACAACTCGATTTGTGTCGTCGTTTTTCCACTGCGGGTCTCAATAATCCAACTCTTTTTCCCATAATGGACCCGAAAAATTGGTCCTGGGCGGGCTTCCTCCAGCTTATGGACAATCCGTGAGAGCGGAAGAGACGCCTTGATCGGATCCAGTTCGGGAATTGTTTCTTGAGAAATGATTCTTCCTGAACGGGGATCGACTCGCAGGCGGACAGATTCCTTTTTGCCGATTCCTTCCACTTTCCATTGACGCTGATCCAGCACAATGGAGACGGGCTGAATTTTTTTCTGTTCCAGAATCTGAATGATTTTAGAAAGCGATCGGGAACCAGGGGGAAGCCCTTCCTGGGCAAAAAGGGAGGGGGCGGGAGCAGCCATCAGAGCAATCGCTGCCAGAACCATCAGACGATTCATGCTCCTCCTCCCGTTGGTGCGAAGAGCCAGGGGTGATATGTACTCATTAATGGCGGTCTTCGCCGGTCAGTTCCCGTTCAATGGCGTCCGCATGGAGTGCCAGTTCCAGCACGCTTTTACGAACTTCTTCCGCATCCGCGGTTCCCAGCGGATAATTGTTCAGGGTGACAAAATAGTCTTCTCCTTCAATTTTCCGAAGAGCAATCGCCCCATGAGGAATCGCGGAGTTGAGCCGCAGGGCCTGTTCATGGAACTGGGACTGGGCGGGGCAGCACAAGCTGTAAATTTGCAGCAGACGCTCTTCAATGCCATGCCGACTGATCTCCAGATGCACGAGTTGGCTCCGTCCATCAGGCAGAAAGACACGGGCCTGGTATTTGTCTCCACACCGTTCCCAGGCAACATGTTCTTCATGAACGAATGCTTCATGCAGCAGCGTTTCGAGATCGCGAACCTGTCCCAGAATCGCCTGCAATAACTGGGCCGCTTCCACTCCGTTTCGCGGCCGATTCTGCGGGCTCTTTTCGGTCATTCGCCCCAGACACTCTCCGATTTCCAGGGGAATATCTTCATTCCACGAGCGGACATTGGGAAATGGCTCATGTTGAATCCGTTGCGACAATGTCTGGAAATCGGGGCCGGTGAACGGGAGTTGTCCGGTCAGCATGACATACAGGGAAACTCCCAAAGCATACACATCGCTGGCAGGAGTTGCTTCCGTGCCTTGCAGTAATTCCGGGGCCATGAAGTGCGGTGTTCCAGCGAGGGTGCCGGGAACTTCCGTGACGGTTTGTCCGTGCAAGCGTTTTGCCAGTCCGAAATCGGCAATTTTGGGAAATCCCTGATGCGAGATCAGAACGTTATCCGGTTTCAGGTCGCGATGAATGATGCCGACGCGATGCGCCGCAGCCAGGCCCTGCGCCACTCCCAGAGCCAGCGTGGTGGCGCGAATGGGCAACAGCGGGCGCTCCTGAACCAGTTTCTGCAACGATCTTCCCGGAACAAATTCCATTTCCAGGTAATGCATCGCATTATGCTGGCCAATGGCATGGACTGTAACGATATTCGGATGATTCAAGGCGGCAGCGGCCCGTCCTTCAGAATAGAACCGCTCCAGATATTCAGGATCTTTCAGTATCAGCGAGGGAGATAGAATCTTCAGCGCACAGGCCCGGTTCAATTGTAAATGACGGGCCAGAAAAACCCAGCCCATTCCTCCCCGGCCCAGCAAGGTCTGAATGTGATAGTGGGCCAGTTCCGTATCAACCAGTTGCAGCAGATCGATCTCTTTCTCGACCCGCCGCATCCGCAATTCTTCGTTCCCGGTTCCCGGCCGGGTGAATGTCACGGTGTTCAGACTGGCTTCCGCGAGCCCGGCGACGGGCATTCCGCATCGGGGACAGACCGACTCTCCCTTCCGTCCCAGAAATGCTTCATTGCACGCTGGACAGTAAACCGAAAAGGGATCAACGTCGGTCTGGACCATGCAAATAACGCTGTGGGATAACGCTGTGAATGACGCTTCAAAACCGGTTCGTGTTCTTCAGCAGTCCTGAGAGTTTCAGCAAACAGCCTGTTGAAAAACAACCGAATTTCGGCCAGATAGAAATGTCTGGCCCACTTTTCTCAATGAATCGACAATATCCGGGAATCGACAGTGTCCGGGGACGCCGATATTTCCGCTTGTCTGTTTTCAACAGGCGGTTAAAGGGACGCGGTTAAAGGGACAGAGATCGGAAGAAGATGAACTTGACGTCTTTTCTTTCCTCTTGCTCCTCCACCTGCACCCATTCAGACCGGGAAGGACGGCCCATCGTAATCCGCCCCGATCATTTTAACGATTGATGACCGTTCTGAAATATGGTCTTTCATTCAAAATCCAGAGCAAAAGTCTCTTGTCCGGATTGCTGCCGCACGCGAGTCAGGCTTTGTTCGGCTCGGACGGAAGAACAGGTTGAGAAGCAGATTTCTTGCAGCGACCCCGGTTCTGCGCCCAGACCTGAGTCAATTCCGCCCCAAACAGCAGAATCATTGAGGTGTAATAAATCCACATCAATAGGAGAACCAGGGCTCCCGCTCCTCCATAACCCGCGAGGTTGACCGATCCCAGATACCAGGCCAGCAATTCTTTTCCGAGCAGAAACAGAATGGCTGTCATCACGGCTCCTCCCCAGACATCCCGCCATTGTACAAGGCAGTCCGGCATCCATCGAAACAGGCTGGCCAGTAACGTGACAATCAGAAGAAACGTGATGCACAGATTTCCTGATTGTTGCAGCCACAGGCCCGACTGGCTCGGAAGATAAGGAGCCAGATAATTCATTGTTGCGGTCATGGCCGTGGTGGCCGCCAGCGAGATGAGCAACAGTCCCGAGACCGCCAGAACCATCAGAAAACACAAAGCCCGTCGAATGAGTACGTTGCGAAATCGAAACGGTTTCGCTTCCCGGGGGCAATTCCAGACCCGGTTCAGAGCGGATTGCAGCTGCATCATCACGCCCGAAGATCCAACAATCAGGACCAGCCCCCCGACAAGAGTCGCGATGCGGCTGCGATGCCGGTTTTGCCCCGCTTCCAGCGTGCGCAGCACCAGGTCTGTTCCCCACGGATCGAGAATCTGGGTGAGCTGTTCGCGCAGGTTGTCCCGGGCCGCCTCCGCCCCCCAGATGCGGGCGGCGATCAGAATGGCGATCAAAATGACCGGGGGAATGGAAAACAGTGCATAGTAAGCCAGTGCCGCGGCCCGCGTGGGGCAATCATCCTGGAGAAATTCCGTGAAAGCTGTTTTCAAGGAACGAAAAACCCGTGTCAGTTGGTGCATGTTGTGCCGTCCCACAGAATGCTTTGAGCGACTGTCACTTTCCTCCAATCCAGCCGGGAACCGAATTGAAACCCGATGATCCCATCAACGCATCAAGAGTGCAATTTGCCGATGGTTCTGCCATGCTCAACACGGAACGTGTGCTCCGTCTCCGCCGTGTCGTCGGCAGACGGGAAGACGCCGTTCTGAAGCACAAAATGCCAGATCACTTTGGAAGTGATCTTGAATCGTCTTTGTTCCCTGTCCGGATGGAAGCTGAACCGATGCCAATCTCCTTTGAGTCCCCGTCAAATTTCGTTTCACAACCCGTGACGAATGGCACGTCGCAGGGCCGTCGCGATTTTCTGAAAGTTTCCGGAACCGCATTGCTGGGTGGAGTTGCTGCCCGATCCATGGCTGCCGACGATCCCGCTCCGCAAGCGCCATCAACTCCAGACGCCAATATCGACCGTGACCCGTTGTTGATTTCCGATCATCCGGAGATCATCAAATCTCGGGACCTGGCGTTGCAGATCCTGAAACCAACCCGGCAACACCTGGAACGGGGGCTGCAACTCCATCGTCGCAGCCTGGTCTTCGACAGCTATGGATTTTCCCCCCGGGCAGCCATTGACGGTGATTTCCTGGCCGAACGCATGGCTCAGGGAATTTCCGACCAGGAAGTCCAGAATCTGCGGGAGGAAATGAGCATGACTCGCGCAGCCCGGGTTCCCCGGGAACGGGAAGAATTTCTGGCCGCCATGACTGCTGCCGGCGTGACCTGCATCTTTCAGAATGCCGGAGAAGAAGGAAACGATCCGGTCCGACTTCTCAGACGCCTGGCCCATTTCACCTATCTGGGAGATCATTTTGGTGACGGCTTAAAGCGGGCGACTTCCCCAATTGACATTCGTACGGCCCATTCAGCAGGAGAACATTGCCTGTATCTCACGGGCAACGGAGTTCCGCTTCCTTCCGTTCGGACGAATGTTTCCGAAGATCTGGGACTGATCCGCCTGTTCTTTGAACTCGGCATTCGAATGATGCACGTCACCTACAATCGGCGGAACCTGCTGGGAGATGGATGTGCGGAAACGGCGAATGGCGGACTCAGTGACTTTGGCCGGGCCGCAGTCGCGGAAATGAATCGGATTGGAGTGATTGTGGATGTCGCACATTCCGGCTGGCAGACAAGCCTGGAGGCTGCCCAGACGTCCGCGAAGCCAATGGTCGCCAGCCATACAACCTGCGAAGGTCTCTTCCGTCATATCCGCTCGAAGCCCGACAACGTCATCAAGGCCATTTGTGATACCGGCGGATTGATCGGCATCTGCTGCATTCCCAGTTTCCTGGCGGGAAGCGGGGACATTGCCATGCTGATTGAGCACGTGGATTATGTCGTCCGGAAATTCGGGGCGGACCATGTCGCGATCGGCACCGACGCTGGACATACCTCACGGTATTACAATACCGAAATCCGCAAGTTGAAATCCCGCGGAACACGCCTCCCCCGATTTGCCGCCTTATGGCCCGAAGGAGCTCTGGGAGGGAACTGGCCGAACAGTCGCAGTCTCGCCTGGACCAACTGGCCGCTGTTCACCGTGGGGCTCGTACAGAAAGGATATTCTGACGAAACAATTCAAAAAATTCTCGGTGGAAATGTTCTCCGGGTCTGTGAAGCGGCACTGGCATCACCGGTTTCCCAAATACCAGATACCCGCGCACTACCATAACCAGCGTTTTCGTTTCGGATCGTTCAATGGCGGAGGCAAGGAATGGATGATTTCCGGCGGAACGTTCAAATCGGAGTGAATCACTTGATTTTCGGGAAGCAGAACACAACTGAGGATCCCTCCTTCTCCACCCGAGGTGTCGATCAGAATTCGCTTCGGACCGAACGTGACATGCGGAACGCGCACATGGCCGGAAATCACCACGCGGGAACAGTCGCGCGGCGGAGGCTGAAACGTCAATCCTTTTGAACAAAGCCATTGCGGTCGGGTGAGCGTATAATCCCGCTCGCGCAGAATGGCCCGCTGAAGTTCAAACGGGGCCGCGGCATCCAGGCCAGCGTGAACAAAAAAATATTCCGGATGTTCGACACACCACGGGAGGTCGGACAAGAGATCCTGATGTGCTTCGGGCATCCGGTCGCGGAGGGCCTGGAGATTCCCGAACTCGTTCACGCCATAGGAGGCGAATGTGGTCTGGCAGCCGTAATGGTCCAGCCAGCGCGCGGGCCAGTCGCAGTAGTCGGGCGTCTCAATAATCTTGAGAGCAGCGGACATGGCATATTCATGATTTCCGCAGACAATCGTTGTCCGTTCGTGCTGCTGGATGACCTTCAGAATTTCCGACAAAGCTCCCTGCGGATCCGGTCCCCGATCAACCAGATCCCCAATGAACACAATCCAGCGGCGATCGTAGTCGGGGAGTACAAGCAGTTGCTGAAGGACGGTTTTTAACTGGTCCACCTGTCCGTGAACATCTCCAATCACCGCAACCGGTCCGGTAATTTCCTGACTGAATTGCACTGCTGTTTCCCCAATTCGCTGCGCCGGTTCGCCACTCTTTCTGAATGACAAGAGTCTCCGAAACCAACATCATGACCAATTCTGCAACAATTGGCGAATGCTCCGCTTCCGCCTTCTGGAAAAGGGAATGCCAAATGTGTTCTCTTTCAATGATTGAAATCAGAAAGGATCCCGGAGGAAAGTCCTCTTTTGAAGAATTGCTGGAAAGCATATTCTTCCGCCGGCTTTGCACAAAAAGTGTCGGGTCCGCGATGCGGACCACTGTGGATTGTGGATGGCCCGCACAACGGCCCCTACTTGATGGACCTGACTCGACTTTTTGCGCAAAACTTCTTCCGCCTCAGGAATGACCGGCAAGTCGGATAACTTTTGAGATTCGCCACTTTCAGTTCTTAAAAGGCTCTTGGCGCAGGAGGGTAATTTGCCACAATGGTGCAAACTACCCATTTTGCCCAGGAGGCACGGATGCCAGAATAATGACCACTTTTTCCATTTCTCCGATGGATGCCCCCCTTCCGATCACGAAAGGTCGCATTGCTGATTTTGCAGCCGATCCCGCTATTTGCATGAAGAATTTGTGGCGCGCACACGGAGAAGTCGCTGCGCTGGATGAAGAGGGGCAGCGGTTGTATTTCGTCTTTGGTCCGACTTATACCCGGCAGGTTCTTTCGGATTCCCAACGCTTTCATTCGCAATTCTTTGCGATTCGAGGCCCCCGGAGATCCTCTCAGCGGCGCGTGACCAGCGGCCTGCTGACCATGAACGGCGAATCTCACAAGCAGCATCGCCGAATTGTGATGGGACCGTTTCAAAAACGGTCGATTTCCGCCTATCACGACACGGTGGTTTCCCTGGCCCGGGAGGCGACCGCCGACTGGCAACCGGGACAGGTTCGCGATCTGGCCAGCGACATGACACATTACATGCTCCGCCTGACCAGCAGCATCCTGTTCGGGATCGATATGCCGGAACTCGCCTTTCGCGTCGGCGAGTTGACCGAGCGCTGGGTCACCCTGAATCATCGCGTTGGTCCGGCCGCTTTCTTTTCCGATGACCAGACTTCCGGCCTGTATGGCCAACTCCTTCAGGCTGCGGAAGAACTGGAAGTCGCGGTCAAGGAAATGATTCAGATCCGCCGCAGTGGCCGGTTGGGTTATGACGTGCTCTCGCTGCTGATTCGGGCTCATGAAATGGAAGAAGGGGTCACCGATGATCAGTTGATCGGACATATTGTCCTGCTTTTCGGAGCAGCCCACCTGACGTCCGCACACACGCTGACCTGGACCCTGTTCCTGCTGGCACAGCATCCGGAAGTGATGCAGAAGGTTTATCAGGAAATCGGCGAAATTTCCCGCAATGGTTCCCTGGAGCCGGATGATCTCGAACGGACTCCCTATCTCGATCTGGCGTTGAAGGAAAGTATGCGGATCCTGCCCTCCAGTTCATATTCCCAGCGGGTCACCACGGAACCTGTCGAACTGGGCCCCTTTCAGCTTCCACGGGGCGCGTCGATTATTTTCAGCCAGTTCATCACGCATCACCTGCCAGATATTTATGTGCAACCGGAACAATTTCAGCCGGAACGCTGGGAATCCATTTCTCCATCACCCTATGCCTATTTCCCCTTTGGAGCGGGTCCGCGAATGTGCGTGGGGGCGGCTCTGGGGATGATGCAATTGAAGATCACGCTGCCCATACTGCTCAGCCGTTTCAAAATGACGGTCACTCCCCGTGCCGAGATCAATCCGCGAATCATGTCGACAATGCTGTTCCCCGCCTCTCCTGTCCCAGTGATGCTCTCGGAACATGACGGCAAATTCGAATCCTCTCCCGTAACGGGAACGATTCATTCGATGGTCACGCTTCCCGGAGCAGCCCACGCCCGGCAGCGGGTCGCCTGAAAAACGTTTTCCTGCCCGAGCTGCCGGACGGTTTACGCGGAGAACGAGTCCCATTGCTGCGCGGGATACCGGACACGCGGTCCGATTCTTGCCAATCGCTCCCTGTCGGGGCCGCCCAAATCAGATCGACCCCAGTGGATTGAAATCTGGAAAACGCAACGTCTTGAAAGAACGTCAGAGCCCCGGTCAAATCCGGTCGGCATTTTCTTCGACCACCGGATTGGTGAGCGTTCCGATGTTTTCGATCTCGATCGAAATCGTATCACCCGGTTTCAGAAACACTGGCGGCTTACGGGCGCCTCCCACGCCATGGGGCGTTCCCGTTAGGATCACCGTTCCAGGAAGAAGTTTCGTGCTGCCGCTGAGAAACTCGATCAGCATTGGAACGTCGAAGATCATATCGCTGGTATTCCAGTCCTGCATCACCTCGCCGTTCAAGATGGTTTTCAATTGAAGCGTATTCGGATTGGGAATTTCATCCGTTGTGGTCAGGCAGGGCCCCAGCGGACAGAAGGTGGCGAACGTTTTTCCCCGACACCACTGGCCCCCGCCCCATTTGAGTTGCCAATCCCGGGCACTGACGTCATTCGCACAGGTGTAGCCCAGCACGTAGGAAAGCGCCCTGTCCCTGGAGACATTGTAACAGGTGCGGCCAATCACAATCGCCAGTTCACATTCGAAATCGACCATGTCACTGCGAAGGCGGCGCGGAAGGACAATCGGGCCCCCCGGATGCTGCAAAGCCCCCCGGCTTTTCATGAACAGGACCGGATGTTCGGGGATTGGCTTCCCTCCTTCTTCAGCATGTTTGCGATAATTCAACCCGATGCACAGGATGTCGGGGGGATCGACCGGAGCCAGCAACTGGCGGACTTCGACAACGTCTCCGGTCTCCTGGAATGTGCCCCACAAATCCCCTTCGATGCGGGTGACCTTTCCCCCCATATGCTGCCGGCCCCAGGAAACATTCCCCTGAACGTCTTCATAACGGACAATTTTCATGAGCAGCCGGCTCTTTCCAGAGTGAGAAACGGGAAATAAGGGATTCTCTCGCGGCTTGAAAGTACGGAGAGCGGAAACAATCTCTCCAAAGGATCATGTCAACGAAGCCCGCGATTGTTTTTGAGCAATGACAGCGTCCAGTTCACTCCGCAATTTCGGAAGGATTTCCTCGTAGGAATATGCCCCCACGCTTTCCGGTCCGCGTTTCAGATTGACATGATTGGGACCACACCACAAACCCAGATCGGCATCATCGGTTTCGCCCGGCCCATTCACCCGGCATCCCATCACCGCGATAGTGATGGCATACTGTTCGGCATAGCGTGTCATTTCCTTCACCTGCTGCGCCAGCTCGATGAAGGCTTCGTTCTCTACCCGCGAACAACTGGGACAACTGATGATATTCAGCGAATTGGTCCCAAAATCGACAACGGAACGGACTCGTCCCGCGGCAATATCCGCCAGAATTTTGCGGCCCGCATCAATCTCTTCCGGTTTTCTGGAGTTCGGAACCGTCAGCGAGACCCGAATGGTGTCTCCAATTCCTTTGCTGATCAGTTGCTCGAAGGCCACCCGTGTTTTGATGATTCCATCCGGCGGCAAGCCCGCTTCCGTCACTCCCAGATGCAACGGTACTTCCGGACGATGCTCCGCAAACCGTTGATTCACTTCAATCACCTGCCGGGGATCGGAGTCTTTCAGCGAAACACAATACCGGGTGAAGTCCAGGGAATCGAGCAGATCGCAATGTTCGAGGGCGCTTTCCAGCATGGGCGAAATGGAATCGTGTTCGTCATACTTCTGTTTTTTATCCGGATCAACCGAACCGCAATTGACTCCCACGCGCAGAGCGCAGTCATGTTCCCGGGCAATGGAGACCAGATATTTGACTTTCTCCTGCCACGGCTTTTCCCGCTCGTGATGGTAGAGATGGCCGGGGTTGTACCGGAGCTTGGCGACGTGCGGGGCGACCAGTTCCGCCAGCCGGTAGTTTTCCTGCAGATCGACCGAGAGATTGGCCCGTACCTGCCGGGAAATCTCGGCAAGGGCTTCCGCATCTTTTTTACTGTCGACAGCAACTCGGACCACGTCCGCACCCGCAGCAATGAGAGCTTGGATCTGTTCGACGGTAGCGTCGATATTTTGAGTATGCGTGGCCGTCATGCTCTGCACGGCAATTGGATGAGCAGCCCCAATGGTCACGCTGCCGATACGGACCGCGCGAGTCGGATTGCGGGGAAGAATGCGTTGTTCCACGATCAATAAGTTCCTTGAGAGCAGTTGCTCCGGCCGCAGCATGTGTTTGATTCAATGAATGACTGGATCTCGCGGGCGGAATGCGGCCCATACGTTGCCAATCCGCTCCAGCCTCGTTCGAACTTTGTTTCATCACGCTTGACTTTGAATTCACCCTGTGAATTCATCGTATGCCTGTATCATATCGGACCATCCCGGCTGCTTCAAAGTGGATCTCTTTGGCCCCCCTGCTCGGAAGGTTACGGACATCCCGTCAACTTTTGGACGTCGACGGCGAGCCGCCGCATCCCCTCTTCAAAGGAAACCTGCGGCCGATACCCGAAGTCCTCTTCGGCACGCCGGATGGAATAGGTATGGGACTGGCTGAGTTGGGAAGCCAGAAAACGGGTCATGGGAGGATCCGATTGCTTTCCGAGCAACGTATACAGCACCTCAAACCCCCAGCCGATTCGGTGGGCGGTTTGAAAGGAAAGGCTGCGGTGGACCGGCGGAAGTCCTCCCAGGGCGAGAATCTGGTTGATCCACTCCCATAACCGTACCGGCTGCGGTTCATTCACAAAATAAGCCTGACCCGCGCAACGGCCTTTTCCCCGCAATTCATCATCCGCCTGAAGATGGGCCGCGGCCGTATTTTCCACGTACGACATGGAGACCAGGTTTTCACCATTGCCGATCCGTAACAGGCGCCGGGCCCGCGCCCGGGCCATCAGCCGGGGAATCAGGTGATTGTCTCGCGGCCCCCAGATCAGATGCGGGCGCAGGGAAACCGTTCGCAATCCCTCCCGGGAATTCGCTGCGAGCACTGCTTGTTCCGCCAATGCTTTCGAGTGTGGGTAATGACACATCCAGACCTTGGGATAGGGCAGCGATTCATCGGCCTGAAGATGTGACTGTCCATCGTAGACCACGCTTGGAGAACTCGTGTAAATCAGACGTTGCACTCCCTGGGCGGCACAGGCTTGCAACACGTTCAAGGTTCCCTGAGTGTTCGTTTCGTAATACCGTTTCCAGTCTCCCCAGATTCCGGGAATGGCCGCAACATGAAAGATGACTTCCACTCCGCGCGCTGCTGATGAGAGCGCTTCTAAATCGCGGAGATCTCCTTGAAAAACGTCCACTCCCCCCCGTTCCAGTTCCGGATATTCCCCCCGGGAAAAGATGCGGATGGAATCACCGCGCGCCAGCAGAAGTTCGACGAGATACCGCCCCAGAAATCCTCCGCCTCCCGTCACCAGTGCCTGCATGAATCCGTCTTTATTTCAGAATCCGGGGGCTGTTTTCACATCGAAAAAACTGGATTCATCTGATGAATCCGTATCTGTTTCAGTTGTCGAACTCAATCTCAATTTTCATTGGGCCGGACGGGCGGAAAACTGTCCACGATGGCGTCCATTTCCTCGCGCGTCAGGTTGCCGCCGTTTCGCAGCACAGCGGCGGAAAGGGGCAATGTCCAGGGAGGGACGTCAGACTGAGCAATCTGCCGCAGGCATTCGTCCAGATCGTATTCAATTCGTTTCAGAATCACCCGCCCATCTTCAATAATTGCATAACTGACCCGCCAGTCGCCATCCCGGGGCTGACCGACGCTTCCCGGGTTGATGACTTGAATGTGTCCCAGGTCGAGATGGAACGGCAGATGCGAGTGCCCCACGCAGACAAAATCCGCTTCAATCCCCTGGAGCCGCTGCATCCAGGCCTCTTCATCGGCGGCCAGGTATTCATCCATGGCGTCGCGGGGAGTGGCATGAATCAGGAACAGGTTCATCTGTTCGACACGAAAATAGGCGGAGACCGGCAGACGGGCCAGGAATTTCAGACGCTGGGAATCGAGCAGTTTCCAGTGTAAGGGACGGGTCGCTGCGGCCAGTCGCCGATAACCGGTGGTGCCGATGGGTTCCACCCGCTGGGCAACGGCATGATCATGATTGCCACGAATTGTGGCGTCGGCGTTTTTCCGGACCCAGTCGATACAAGGGAGGGGATCAGTCCCATAATCGACGATGTCCCCCACGACCACGCAACGGTCGAAATCTTCCTGAATGGCTTGTAATGCGGCCCAGTTGGAATGAATATCAGCGACAATCAGAATTCGCATGGGATTTTCTGAAAAGCAATTGACGATAGGGTCAGGCACGACGTTACAATACGTCTGCTCCTGATGGTATCATCACTCTGTCCGGGCGGGTTGAAAAGAAACCGGTTGAAAAATCCGGTTGAAAAAGGATGTGCCGAGGGCAGGCTGTCTGTCCGCAGGCCCTCTTCAAATCAAAAACCTGCCAGGACAAAGTCATCAGACGGATTTCCCATCACTGTCATCCGATTCATCATCCTGTTGTCAATCAGTTCTGCTGTCCAGCATTTCGGAAGAGTTCTCTCAATCAGGAGACGATGTTCTGATGCGATGAACAACCGGATTTTAGGGAGCGATTTCTAAACTCAAGGAAGAGGAACAGGCCACCCGATCCTGGCCGGATCAGGGCGGCATGGCGTAACACAATGTCAGAGTTGGGCTTTTCACATTCGATCGGCTCCAGCAATCTCGGCCTGACGTTCATCAGGCCGTTACCGCAGGGGAATAATCCGTCCGGAGTTCTGGAAGGAGACGGCTCTTCGATCCGGGGGATCGGGTTACAGATTTCGGACCGCCTGTTCCCTCCTCGTGGACTGGAAGAGTCCGGCGCCGCCCCCTCGGTAATTGGAGTTGAACTCGGTCATTTTGTGATGGAGGAACGGATTGGCCGGGGGGGCATGGGAGCTGTCTTCCGCGCCATCGACAAACGTCTGGGCCGGGTTGTGGCCGTCAAGGTGCTGACCTCCGAACATTCGTCCGATCCGGAAGCGGTTCTGCGTTTTCAAAATGAAGCCCGGGCTGCTGCCCGTCTCGATCATGAAAACATCGCCCGGGTCCATTATATCGGCGAGGAATACGGACTCCATTTCATCGCGTTTGAATTCGTGATGGGGACGAATGTCCGCAATCTCATTCTTCAGCGGGGACAGCTGTCCACGGTTGAAGCCGTCAATTACACCCTGCAGATCGCGGAAGCATTGCGGCATACAAGTGCCGCGAATGTTGTTCACCGTGATATCAAGCCATCAAACATCATTATCTCTCCGTCCGGCCGGGCGAAACTTGTTGACCTGGGACTGGCCCGTCACAGCAACCCGGACATGTCCCGGGAATTGACCACCGTGGGAACGGCCCTGGGGACGTTCGATTACATCGCGCCGGAACAAGCCCTGGATGCCCGCAATGTCGACGTCCGTAGCGACATCTATTCGCTGGGCTGCACGCTTTACCATATGCTGGCCGGATCGCCTCCCTATCCAACGGGAACGATGTTCGAAAAGGTGATGAATCACCATCGCCCGACTCCTCCGAATGCTTCCGAAAAAAACCGGCAGGTCAGTCCGCAACTGGCTCGCATTGTCCAGAAAATGATGGCGGCCAATCCGGAAGACCGCTATGAATCTCCCGACAGCCTGATTGATGATCTGGTGGGAATTGCCACCAGCATGGGGCTGCAACCGACCGTCCCCGATGCCAAAATCTGGCAAATCCCGGTCTCGCAGAATCGGCATTCCCGCTGGAGTGGCCTGCGCACCTGGAGTACCGTGGCCCTGATTCTGATTGTGGTCGTCCTCGCGGACCGGTTACGGTCCCTCTCTCAGCAGACGCCCTCTCTTCCGGGAACCATGGAAATGGAACCGGGGACGACTTCCAAGATCGTCACCCCCATCGCAACGACTCCCATTGAAACGCCGCAACTGGTGGACCTGGGCAAAAACTCTCCACTGACCACAACTCGTGCCTCAGCCAGCGAAACCTCCAAGCCCTCTTCCGAAGAAACCACCATCAAGGTTCCTTCGATGAATGGCAGCAGCCTCTTCGCTCCTGATGATACCCAGATTCCCATGACATTGGATTCCCCCTTGAGCCTGGGAACTGCCGAACCTGCCACCCCCGGCAGGAATTCAAAAGATTCCCGGAGCAGCGAGGGGGGAGAGATGTTAACGAAGCAGATTATCCCCACGGTGGATGCGGACAACTTACCGATGCCAAATCCATCCGGCACCGCGCGGCCCGTCCCTCCCCTGGACGCATCCCCCGGCATGGCGACATCCCGTCCGAAGGGAGAGGCCGGTTCTGAATCGGATTCGCCTGCGGTCCCGAAAGTGTCACCTCAATACGTCGCGGTCAAACCGGTTCCCGCCGGGACTTCCATGATGGAAGAACGGTTGCCGGCCGATTCCTTTGCCGCTGCCTGCGCGCTGGCAAAAGATGGATGGACGATTGAACTTCCTTTGAATCATCCCGTGCTCAATGTGCTGGAAACAATTCCGATCTCCGAAAAACGCTTGAAAATACAACCCGCTCAGGGTTATCGACCAGGCATCGATCCGCGGCCGCTTCTGCGCGTCGATCTTTCGCTGCAAAATCCCGCGAGTTCGTTTTCCAATTCCACTTCCATGTTGAATCTGGACCGCGGCTCGGTGGAATTAAGCGACGTCGATCTTGAACTGGTGGTTGATCCCACGACCACGCTGGACTGGTCCTTTGCCTTGCTGCAGAACGGTTCCCGGCTGGTGGCTCGGGGAGTCACGTTCACTCTGGTGAATCCCGGGAACAGCCAGGCGGCATTTGTCAACGTACCCACCACGGAAACACCGGAATCGTCCGACCTGATGCCGGAACGGATGCAGCCCCGGCAGAACCAGGTGGAATTGCAGAACTGCCTGTGCCGGGGACAGGCTGATTTCGCGACACAGCAAAACAGCCCGCTGAGCATTTCACTACAGAATACCGCCCTGGCACTCTCCGGCTGCCTGATCCGTATTGACGGTTCCGACTCCTACATTGTGGAAATGGACGATGTCACCGATCATTCGACATCCGTGGATCTGAACCATGTCACACTGATCGCTGCCCGTGGCCTGCTCAATGCGAATTCCGGGGAACATGGTTCATTGCCGGAAATTCAAATCGAAATCAACGACAGCATTTGCAGCGTTCTCAACAACGACCAGATCATGCAACCACTCCTTGCCATTTCCGGACATGAAGATTATGAAGTCCTGCTGGATCAGATCATGTTTCGCAACAGTCGCGAACCGAGTTATCTGCAACTGACCGGTCCCTTCAGCATGATCGATTCCACAAAAGCCCAGCTTCCGGGCGTGGGCCGTGAAGTGACCGCGGAAGATATGGGGGCGCGGAATTTTCGGCAGGTCAACACGAGTCTGCTGCGGATTTCTCCCACACTCACCATCACGGACTGGCACCGTATTCAGCGATCCGAATTAGAATTGCAGCCCGGCGGGGATAATCCCGCGATTGACCTGTCCGGAAACCTGCATGATGCCGGTGTGGACTGGCACTCCGCCCAGCTTCCAGCAGCATTCCCTCCCGATGAACCGGATGCGAGTGAATGATCCGGTTGGAGTGCTTCGATTCATTTCCGTTCGATTTTTGAACGGTTGCTGGATCGTCGATCTATTGGATCGTGAATTCTTCCAGGTCCGGATCGTCAGGAATCTGTGATGAATCATCCGCCCGTTCTGGTGTTTCCTCGTTGGAGGAAGCGGCCTCGGAAGACAGGTTCGCGGCAAGTTCGCTCGCTGGCAGGGAAGAACTTCCGCTCTGTAACAACATCTGCTGTAACCACTGCAACCAGGGAGCCGGTGGGAATCCGTAGGGACGAAACTTTTCTGAAGTTCCCGTTTCCTCGCGATGCAGAATGGCCCGGTGGGTTCCCAGCCGCGAAGCAGCTGGAGAGTCGATCAGGTTGCTGGAGTCCGAAGCATTCATCTGGAATGCAATCCGAAACTCCAGTTCCCGCAATGTCTGCCGGGAAAACCAACGTTCCAGATTGTTATAAGAATCACACCAGATGATGCTATGAATTCCAACAGCCGGACCGCGGCTGAGCAGGTCGGCAAATAATTTTCCCGGCGCCGGTGGTTGAGGGCTGCTGCCGCCAAAACTTCCCATTCCGAAATCATCTTCGTCTTTTCGTAATGATCGAAACCGGGCGAGATGATAAATCAGGAGAACGATGGAAGGAGCCTGAAAATCCTGTTCCTGTTCACGGCGCTGCAGTTCCTGATCCATGGCCGCGAGAAACGGCGCCGTTTCCTGATCGGGGATCAGCCGCCCATCAACGGGGACCGTTTCCACCAGGCTTTGCCATGCGGTTGCTTCTGGAGTTCCGGAGTGACTTCCGTCCAGCACGAACAGGGAATTCATCTCCTGGTGTGGTGACAGGGAGGCCGCCAGTGTGGCAAAGGCAGCCGACATCACTCCCAGGGCCGCATCGGCATCCTGACCTACCAGAAGCAGATTGCTGCCACTCTGGCGATGAAACGTTACCGACGTCGGCGGGGCAATTTCCACTGCATCTCCCAGCCAGATGGTCGGAGCGGAAATCGGCGCGGGGCGATTGGCATAGTCGTGAACGAGCCGGGGAACATTGTGGTTCAGCGTGAAATTGGAAGGAATATTCCCTTCGAAGACCACCAGCGATGGAATCGGCAACGGATGTTCCTGCAACCGCCGCTGAAACTCCTGCATGGCAAGTTCCCGTTCCTGATCCGTGATCCAGGCAATTTGAAACGGATGATTCCCCTCAACCATCCCGTTGGCGTCGTTGTAGATGGCTTCCCCCGGACGGGTCAGCAGCCGCGCCGCCGTGTTGTCTTCACTGAGGATCAGATGTGCATCTGCTTCGCTGCACTGTAACGCCACACGGACAGCCACCTGTCCCAGCGTACTCCGCGCCAGTGAATAGGCTCCGCCAAGAGTTTGTGAGCCGAGAATGACGTGAATCCCGAAAGCCCGTCCTTGTCGAACAAGACGATCCAGCAGCAGAGACGCATTCTGGCTGATCTTGTCGTCTTCCACGAAGAATTCCTGAAATTCGTCGACAACCAGCAGGATGCGCGGCAAGGGAAGATTCGTCGCGTTACGATAACCAGCGATATCCTGTACCCCGTGCTTGCGGAACAGCTCACCCCGTTCCTGTAAAATGTCGCCCAACTTGTTGAGCGCACTGACACCGAATTCCCGATCGCTTTCCACGGCGATCACCTGCGCATGGGGCAACCGCCAGGTGGCATAATCTTTGAATTCCACCCCCTTTTTGAAGTCGATCAGAAAGAAGTTGACTTCCTGGGGGCTGTAATACAGTGCCAGATTGGTGATCAGGATATGCAGAAAGGTCGATTTCCCCGACCCCGTTTTTCCCGCCACGAGCATGTGCTGCGACGTCCCTTTGCCCAGCCGCAGCTCCTGCAATTTCGTGGCTCCTGCGCGCCCCAGCGGAATGACGAGTTCCGATCGGCTGTCCTTCTGCCACAGACGATCCGGCGGAGGGGCGATCCGCCCGAATGAGACCTCGACCCGCCGCACATCCTTCGAGGCTTCCCCCACCATCTTGACAATGGCGGTGAACTGCTCCGGAGGCGGCGGCTGTTCCAATTCCACGGGCCAGTGAGAAAGGGAAGCGTCCACGGAGTGAAAGGCATCGTCCTCCCACTCAAAACGGGACATTTTCGACTGGATATCCGCGATCGAAAAATTGTTCGGCAACTGTTTGCCGGGATCGAAATTCATCAGCGTATACACGCCGCATCGCGGACCGCTGTTGATAATGCTGGTCAGCCGACGGGCGGCTATTTCCGTAAATTTCGCCGGGAAATCACCGATGACCAGCACATGATACGGCTCCGCCACTTCTCCCGCGGAAGCATTGTATTCCTCGATCGTCTGAAACTCGTTGCGAAGATACTTTTGCAGCACGTTTTCCATGTGCTCCGTCAGGTCGGCCAGCCGGGATTCGATCTGATTCGATTCCGTCCAGATCCGGCTCGTCACCAGCAGTTCATCAAAATCCGCCAGATGCATGAACCCGCTGAAGTTCTCTCCCAGCCCCAGGGGGTCAATGATTGTGAACCGGAGTTTTCCCGGCGGAAGCAAGGTGAGCAACCGCAGCATCAGGGATTGCAGGCTTCCCATTGTGGCCTGCCGGGCGGGGCCTTGTCTGGATTTGAACAGCGTCGAAACAGCATCGGGGAATGGGATCAGAAACGGCAGGCGCGGCTGAGTGATCCGTGGTGCCAGACGGGGATCGCTGGAAAGCGCTCCTTCCCAGTGCTCGAAATCAATTTTCAACGTTCCCACCGGAAGAGTGGATGGAATATGGGTGGCGGGAACCCAATTTCCTGCGGCGAGTGCTTCCCAGGATTTGAACTGAGCCTGGGACAACCGGGTCAGTTCGTTCAGACCGGTTTCAAATATCTTCCATGCTTCGTCCCAGTCTGATTTCAACCGGGTCCATTGTTCCTGCTCCTGACGCCGTTTTCGCCCGGTCTGATTCTCCAGCTCTCGCTGCGCCTGATCAATCCGGGCCATCCAGTTGCGATGAATCTGCTCCACGTTTGTCCGATGAGCGTCGTCCAGAGATTCCAGTGTCTCCCGACGTTCCTTCGATAACTGAGCATGTTCCTCAGCATATCGCCGCTGTTCCACACGAGTCCGTTCTGCCTGATCGGAAGTGATCTCTTCGAGTTTTTGGGCATGCGCCTGATGGAATCGCTGCAACGATGCCTGGCGATCATGCTCGATTTTTTTCTGATGCAGTTCGAACTGCCGCTGCTGCTGACTGAGTTGCTCCCGGGCGAAGCGCAACCAGTATTGATGAGCCCAGTGGACTTCCTGCCGACTTTCTCCCAGGTGCCGGAGGATCTCTGATTGCCGCATGGCGGCCAGCGTGTAGACCATCAGCGTCAGCAGCAGGCCGGCGATCGCTCCCACGACCGCCGACATCACTAGCCATGTCTGCTGATCGCGCCCTCCGGGAATCCCAAACAGACTCGGCGATGCCAACTGATTAACCGCACTCCCCAAAAGAAGTCCCAGTAATCCGAACAGCACCAGCGCCCGATATCCTCGGACCAGTTGCGGCAACAGCAGCCGATTCAGGGAATTCAGCAGGTGACGGGTCTCTTCGATAGTCCGGGCATAGCGTTCGGCAGCCATTTCACGATCACGGGGCGGATTCTCGAAGTCCGTCACCGGACTTTCCGTGAAGTTCCGCAAGTCCATTTCACGAGTCACGGCAGCGTTGAGCTGCTCCCATTCTTCAACCTGATTTTCTTCGGACTTTTGCAGCAGGTTTTTGAAGCGGTCGAACGTGCGCGCCGGGCTGTCTTCCGCGGAGTCATCCATCATCGAGGAGACAATCCAGGTGCTGTCACTGCGCTGCTGTTCGAGTTTTTTTCGTGCGCGGCTGGCCCCCTCATCAATGCTCCGCATCGTGTGATGATGTTCCTGTTCGGCCGTCTGCAACCGCGTGGAGAAACGATCATCCGTTTCGTCACGCTGCGCGAGGAACGCTTCTTCGACCGCTGCCAGCTGAGCATCACGGTTTTGCAACAGTTGAGACAGGGCCAGGCGCAATTGCGCTTCCTGCGGATCCGCCCCCCCAGTGATGTCGTTCAGGGCCGTTTCCGCATGAAGGCGTTGCTGCACGTCCCGGGCAAAACGGGTTAAGAGTTCAGCGGCGTTGGACATGGTCAAGGAAGTGTCTCAAAAGAAGGGAAGAACGACTGCATCCTCCGACTGAAAACGGAAAGAAGAGAGAGGCCTTAACCTGAATGCGGCCACTCAATCCGGGAATCCGGAAAGTCCGCTGATTCAGTGGGTTGTCTTCAGAATGAAGATTGGAAAATAAAACAGGACACCCGGAATGAACCGTGTGTCCTGTCACTTATCCGGAATGGAAATGATCCAAATCTGTCAGGACTCATTTGATTCCGTGGAAACGCACTCAATAGCTGAACTGACGTTCCAGTTTTTCAGCACAGGAAACGCAGTGCCGGGCATGAGGAATATGTTTTAACCGCATCTTGGGAATCCAGCATTTGGAAGGGGGACGACCAATCTCAACGCAACTTTCGCAAATCCCGTAAGTTCCGTTGTCCACCTTTTTTAACGCGGTTCGAATTTCTTTCAGAACTTCCTGATCGCTTTCCATGATCCGGAGGTCGAAGTCCTGCTCATAAGTCTCCGTCCCCAATTCAGCCATATGAGTCGGGCTTTTCGATTCCGAAGAGGAACCGAGAGCTCCCGAAGTCAATGTCTGAACGTCTCCTAGGAGCCGAGCCTGCAAGGTCAGCAGCAGGTCCCGAAATTGCTCCAGGTCTTTAGGTTTCAGCATATCGATTGTTCCAGCTAACGATTTGAAGGACAGGAAACATCGGAATCCAGATTATCGCGGCAGCATGAACAAAGTTCAAGGATTTTGTGAATTTCCATTTGCAATGTGAATTTTCCCTGATGCAGCGGCCATAAATTCGACGCAGCTTCCGACATGGCAAATCCCAGCCTGGGTTGATACAGACTTAAAACTTGAAAAAGAACGATTTGGACGTTTTGAGATTGATTTTCGATTTGAAAAGAATTAAAAATGGTCGAAATCAACGATTTCAGGAGATTATCATGGACGCCGCCTCCCCCGTTTCGTCTCCCGCAATGCCGTCAAAGACTGCCCGTCTTTCTTCCCTTCGCAATCTCGATCTGCGATCGATTCCCTCTTCCGAATTCTCCTCACTGACGATGGAATCATTGCGAGCCGAAGCGCCTGCCGAGTTTTTCAAATCCGAAGAGGAGACGGGACATTCCGATTTTAGCGCACGATTGTTCACTGCTGCTGGAGAACGCCACTACTTTCGATGCTGGAACTTCCTGAAATACTCCACCCGCAAAATGCTCACCCAGCTGCGCCGTTTTCCGGATCGGTCTGCGGCTCTCGATCAGGTTGAGAAGTTATGGGAAGAAGCTCAAGCAGCCCGGGATCAGATTGTCCGATCAAACTTGCGGCTGGTCATCCGGCTGGCGCATCAATATGCTCCCAGTGCCAGTGACGTGGATGATTTCATCTCCGAAGGGAACTTGATTCTTCTGAATGCCATCGACAAATTCGATTACACCCGCGGCTATCGTTTCAGCACCTATGCCACTCATGCTGTCTCCCGGCATTATTTCCGATTGCTGCTGCGACGCCGAAACCGGACGAAGCGCGAGATTCCCGTTGCATCCGAGAATCTGAGAAACGTTTCGGCTCCCATTGCTGAGGAACCGCGATTCTCACCGCAGGTGGCGCGGGAATTGATCCGCCGCTTTAATGACTGCCTCAATCCGAGAGAAAGGACCATCCTGGAACAACGGTTTGGCCTCCGTGGGGAATCGTCCGCCACGTTGAAGATGGTGGCTGGCTCCGTCGGATTGAGCAAAGAGCGGGTTCGACAGTTGCAGCAGGCTGCGCTTGACAAGTTGCAGACACTGGCCACCGAACTGCGGCTTCATCCGGAAACCTGTCTGTAACGGCTCCGCAGGAAGGCTCTCCGTAAACCCCAGGTATTGGCGCCCGGTACATTTACCGATCGGTGTCTCAGTGTTTTTCCGTGAGAACGCAAGTTGCCACCCCGATCCCCACGCAGCGCGCGTTTCCCCCGATGAAATTGGGGCTTCTTCTGAAAATTCTCTGTTTTTTTCTGCAACACGATCTGGACGATTTCGAAACGGAAGGCAGAATACGTTTGAAATCATTGAAATGAGAACTGTTTGCCAACGACTGCCGAGCAGTGCATCACTTCCCCAGGCGACATTGTGCGCCAAGGAGAATGCTTGTCTTGAATGTGACAGGCGGATTCACGCAATCTTGCAGGTGGGCAATCCATGGCGCCAATCGCCGTCTCTTCTCTAAGAACCTCTCATCAAACCCGAGAACATTCCGCTCGCGGCGGGAAAATTTCCTGCCATCAAAAAGTATTGTTCGCGGCACCAAATCACTTCCAGGCGTTTTCATGCCTGAGGATCCTTCAGGCATTCCTCGGCTGCGTTGCTGTCTTCTTCCCCTGCAATCATTCTGAATTTTCGCAACTGGCAACGATTTTATTCAATGTGAATCACACTGTTTGCCCCTCCCGAACGAACTGACCGCGCCGACCCGGCTGCGAGAAGTTCTCCCGCCAGAGATCCCATTGAAAGGGAAAACGACATCATGGAACCCCTGAGGTCCCCGCTGAAGATTCTGATTGTCGATGACCATCCGCTTGTTCGCAAAGGTTTTTCAGCATTGATTTCACAGGCAGATGATCTGGTGATCGTCGGCGAAAGCGATGACGTCGACGACGCCTTGCAACAGGTGGGCGAACTTCGACCGGATCTGGTCATCGTTGATCTGTCGCTGAAAACCGGAAACGGCCTGGATCTGATCAAACAACTCTCACAAAAATTTCCCCACGTCAAGAAGCTCGTCTGTTCGATCCATGGGGAATCGTTGTACGCCGAACGCTGCCTGCGGGCGGGGGCCAGTGGATATCTGAACAAACAACTGGCTGGCGAAACGGTTCTGGAAGCAATTCGAACGGTCCAGGATGGGAAGACCTATCTCAGTCCCCGGCTGGCCGAAATTCTGCTGGGCCGGATGGTGGGGAGCAACAGCGCCTCGCAGGCTTCTTCCATCGAATCCCTGACCGACCGGGAACTCGAAGTTTTCGGGCTCATTGGCCAGGCCCTGACAACCCGGCAGATCTCGGAACGCTTGCAGCTCAGCTACAAAACCATCGAAAGCTATCGGGAAAATATTAAAGCAAAACTCTCTCTCAAAAATGCAGCGGAACTCAATCAACATGCTGTCCGCTGGATCCTGGAGAATTCGTAACACCACCGAGTTTGAATTCTTGATCGGATGATTTCTGATCCGGACACGTGCTGCCCAGGCAGAATTCCGGTGAATCACGAGTTTTCCGGCGCCGGGTTCTCGCCCTCCGGTGTTGGAGACGCGGGCGAGTTTTCCAGAGCGGGGGAATCTGGTTCCGAAGGGGCAGGATCCAAAGTTTGTCCTGGAGGGTCCGAGGTCAAGGGTGGCAAGAACGCTGGCGGAGTCTTCTTCGCGGAAGATGTTGTGGAATCAGAAGACGTTGCAGTCGTCGCCTGCGCTCCTTGAGCGAACCAGCTTTCCGCATCCTGATTGATGTTTTCGGTCAGGCGGCGAGTCCGATTGGATTTCTTTCCGCGATAGAGAAATCCGGATCCGATCAACAGGAGAAGGACAATCGCTCCGGCGATGAGTCCCTGCCAGAATTCCTGCCGTCCCTGTTTGGGGTCTTTCAGGAGTGACGGAGCTGACGGCAGAGCCCGAATTTTTCCGATCAACAACGGAGCTCCCCGCTTGGCGTCGGAGGCTTCATAGCCGAGAACTTTGAGAAAGTACCCGCAGAAAACCGCTTCAGCGGCCACGCTGGCCCCTTCCGGAATGGAGGGGGGCAGATCGCTGGTAATGACGACATAGGGATGTCCCCGCGATTCATCGGTGACGCCCCAGAGTTCATAAACACGTTTGACTCCTGCGGAATTTTCCGGCGCTTCATGCGAGAGGACGCGGCGGATGTGTAATCGCAGGGTAAAGAGTTTACCTCGATTTTTATCGGACTGTTCCCAGAACTCGGTAAAGAACGGGGACTTTTTCGCCCGTTGTTCCATGTCCGCCATTTTCTGAGCGCGAGCCCATTTGAAGAGACGCCAGTAAGGAGGCATCTCTTCAATCTCCATTGAAATCTTATCCCGCACGTTGCGAAACAGTTCCGTAACCTCGGCCCATTCCTTGGGATCCTGGTCGGTTGGATTGGGGACAAGTTTTTCTTCCGCAGCGGGCTGTTCCGATATTTTTGCGGCAGGAGGGATCTCGTTCTGCGGACCTCCCCGGGCTTCATTCTGGGCCAGCCATCTCCAGGTTTCCGGGCGGCTGGCGTGCGAAATCATCATTCCCAGCAATACGAGCATCCCCAGCATCGAGAGTAAACGCCGGGACTCTCGGGCGGGGGGGAGATATCCGCCCCCTCGTTGACGCGGGGAAAATCGCTGCCGGGTCATTTGGATTTCAATTCCACAAAACTGAGTTTTTCCAGCGGTTTTCCATCCGGAGTTTTTTGCTTCGAACAAACGACCATGACAGACAGAAACGTTTCATAGTCAAGAGCCGGATCGACGTGCAGCTGAACAGCATCGAAAGCTCCCGCGGGCGTGGCCAGGAGATTTTCCAGTTCGGTATTGAGCAGTGCCAGGCCTCCCTTGTCGATGGCTCCCCGCAAGAGGGGGCGGGCACCGAACACCAGGTCTTTCAATTTGCCGTCCGGAGCGGCATGAAGTGTGAGAACGAGTGTTCCCGTTCCGGGCACCACGCTGGCATTTCCGCCTCCCGTTCCTGCGGCGGCCCGTACCTGCTGCATATTGGTGACCGCCACCGGCGGCGGCAGATTGAGGGCGATCTGCCCTTCGATCGGAGAAGGCCGGAAGGTCAGAATAAAGAACGTGAGCAACTGAAACGCCATGTCGAGCATGGCGGCCAGATTCAACTCCACGTTTTCGTTTCCGCTTTTACGTCGACGTCTCACGCGTTGGGGTCCTCCATATTGAAGGCTTTCAGCGAGAATTTTCGAAATCCACGCGCCTGACATTCAGTAAAGACTTTATTGATATCCTTGAACGAAACTCCCTTGTCGGCCCGAATGATGACCGAAGTCGGCAATTCCGCATCTTTTTTCTTCTGCTCTGCCGGTGGCAGTTTCATTCGGGAAGCCCGTGCTTCCCGGGTCAGAAACCCTTCCAGCGGCGTGATGGCGCCGTAAACAACAAGTTGCCCCTGGGAGTTGATATTCAGGACGAGCATGTCCTCCACTCCCTGAGTATCCAGCGGTTGGGCTGAGCCAATCACCGGTAACTTCAAGGACAGGTCCAGCGAAGCCGATTTGAAATTGATCACCAGCATGAAAAAGGTGATGAGCTGAAACACCATGTCCAGCATCGGGGTCAAATTCGGCTCAGCGTGATTCTCAGTACTGACGCTGCCGCTCATGGATCGGTTCCATAATTATGAACATGAAAAATGTTGACGGACCGGACAACAAGCAAGCAGACCAACCACGATCGTGCCGCTCTTTTAAAACTGAACTGTCCGGCAGGGAATCTCTCCGGTTCCCGAATTATTCAGCCGCTTCCTGTCCTTCCGCTCCCCCTTTTCCGCGATACATGGCATTCAGACGACGGATAAAAATATCCGCCATGTGCATGGCTTCCGTGCTCAACGAAGAGACGCGATTCCGGAAGAACGCGAAAAAGTAAATGGCCGGCACGGACAGGCCCACCCCTTCGAACGTCAGCAGCAACGCTTCCGAAATCCCCCCGGCCACCTCACTGGCTTTCAGCTGAGTGTCCGACAATGCAATCACGCTGAAGCTGCCGATCATCCCTTTCAGCGTTCCCAGCAGACCAATCATCGGCCCCAGCGTCCCCAGCACGGCCATCATACTGATCTGTTTTTCCATGTTGACGACATGGACTTCCGCCTGCCGGTCCATGGCTTCCCGGGCTTCCGGAAGGCCGAATTGCAGTTCGGACATGCCGGTGGTCAACAATGATCCGAGCATGGATTCATTGGCTTTGGCAGCCTTGTAAATTCCCTGATAGTCACGGGCTTTCAGCAGTGACTCACATTCTTCCAGCAACGCTGGAGGCGCGATATTCTCCAGACGCAGTTCCATGAACTGCCGAAATACCAGGGCCACGAAATAAATGGACAGCAACAGAATGATTCCACCGATCCAGCCGGAGGATTCAATGATCCAGCTGAGGAAGCTGCGTTGTTCGGGAGCATCCGAATGCTCTCCCGACGGAGCAGGAGACCCCGGCGAAGCGGGGGGAACCTCGGCAGCCGCTGCCGGAGGTGCGTTCTTGGTGGCTGCTCCATCTTCCTGAGCCTGAACCCATTGCGAACGGGTTCCTGCCCAACTCCAGAAGACGGCACAGCAGAAACAGAAAATAGCGGCGATTTTCATCGAACGAGACGGCATATTAACACTTTCTGAATACAGCGGCCCACTGCATGGCGAGGGACGGAATTTGATTTCGATTCTTCTCTTTTCAAAACGGAAGACAATCGCTTCCGTCAACTCACAGGATTTCCGCCAACCCACGGTTTGAAGAACCGCACAAAGCCAACGGAACAATGATGAGAGCGGAGTTGCAAATAATGTATCACGTAGATCTTAATGAATGACAGGGAATTCAAGACCGAGCGTGGGCGAACAATAACCAAACTGGTCTCGGAACGGCTGAATCTTGCCCCGGCCTTTGAACAGCACCAGGATGGACGCAGAAATTCACATCAATTCGAAAATGAACCTCGCACGGAGAAGTCTTCACAATAAAGATTTTCCATGCGATTTCTCAACCGAGAACGAGGATTCTGCGTCGGATTCGGAAAACCTCGCCTCCAACCGACCCGCAAAGTCGACGGAACAGTCTCCCTGCCAGATCGTAAAACAGGGGTTTTTGAGCAGATTGTGTCGCGTTCGATGCACTCTTGGGAATCTCCCGGCCCCAGCGTCAGATTTCCGCCAGAGCATGATGCGCCGCAAATGACAGAGCAGCCCGGTTCTTTCATTCACGGGAATAAGCTGGGTTTTGAGAGGCTCATTCGGAAAGAGGGCATTGCTTTGGCAACAGGCCAGGCCCTTCCGCGAAGAGAAATTTTACAGCCTCTTTGCGCAATCTTCACCTCGGGGAGGATGATGAAATTGTTCGTTCAGGTGAAAGCCTTCAACAAAAAGGAATCGGGATCGTGTTGCACTCCAAACAGCCTTTTTCTCGCTGGGCCATGAGTCGGCGATTGTTTCTGGGATCTGCTGCGGCCGGTGCCTGCTGGCCGTTTCTGAAGATGCGCCTGTCTGCTGCTCCGGACCGGCGCGTCCCCATGCCTAATGATCCATTCCAGTTGGGCGTTGCTTCTGGAGATCCCTCTTCAGAGGGGATTGTTCTGTGGACACGATTGGCTCCGGACCCGCTGAATGGCGGAGGGCTCCCCCCGGAAGATATTCAGGTCTACTGGCAGGTCGCCCATGATGAAGGAATGACGAAAATCGTTCAGAAAGGGGTCGCCTCGGCAGCTGCCGACTGGGCTCATTCCGTGCATGTCGAAGTGGATGGACTGGAACCGGACCGAGGTTACTTTTATCAATTCAAGGTCGGGAATGACGTCAGTCCCGTGGGCCGGACCCGGACCGCCCCTGTCGCTCACCAGATGCTGGATCGTTTTCGATTCGCATTTGCTTCCTGCCAGCACTACGAAGCGGGTTACTATACCGCATACGAACACATGGCCCGGGAAGATTTGAATCTGGTGATTCACCTGGGAGATTACATCTACGAGGGGAAAGCGGGAAAGAACAACGTTCGCTCGCATATTGGGGATGAAATTCAAAGTCTGGAAGACTATCGAAACCGGCATGCGCTATACAAAACCGACCTTCATCTGCAAGCTGCACATGCGGCCTTTCCGTGGCTGGTCACGTGGGATGATCACGAAGTCGATAACAATTATGCAGGAGAACTTTCGGAAAAACTCGACGATCCAGCGGTATTTCTCCAGCGTCGCGCGAATGCTTACAAAGCGTATTACGAGCACATGCAGTTGCGGCGCGTTCATCTGCCGCACGGGCCGCATCTGCCGCTCTATCGCAATGTTTCTTACGGATCCCTGGTGCGGTTTTCGATGCTGGACACCCGTCAGTATCGAACGGACCAGCCTTGTGGCGACAAACGTCGTGCTCCCTGTGAAGAAGTCACCGATCCCGAAGCCACACTGCTGGGACCGATACAGGAAAAATGGTTATACAAGCAACTGGCCGGAAGCCAGGCCAGGTGGAACGTGCTGGCCCAGCAGGTGCTGGTGGCTGATATCAACCGTGGAAGCAGCACCGCTCCGTCCTATGCCATGGACAGTTGGTCAGGATATGCTGTCGCACGGACCCGCCTGATGCGGCACCTGGCGGACCATCCCATTTCCAATCCCATCATCTTGACCGGTGACTCTCATTCGAACTGGGTAAATGAACTCAAAATCGATTTTGATGACCCACAGTCTCCCACCGTGGCCACGGAATTCGGCGGAACATCGATTTCCTCCAAAGGAGACGGCCATGTCAAACCGGCGAAAATACAAAAGCTCCTGTCGGAAAACTCGTTCGTCAAATTCCATAACGATGAACGGGGCTATGTTCGCTGTGATCTCAATCAACAGAAATGGACCGCCGATTATCGGGTGGTCGACTACGTGACTCGACCCGGAGCTCCCTGCCAGACACGAGCCTCCTTTGTGGTTGAAGACGGCCAGCGTGGTGTCTCTCAGGCTTAACAGCCTGTTGAAAAACAACTGAGTCTCGGCCAGACAGAAATGTCTGGCTCACTTTCTCAATTAATCAGCTCCTGCAGGTCGTGCATCACATGACGGGGAATAGCATGATTTCAGAGCCGTAGGGCAGATCGGTTCGTAGGGTGTGGTCGAGACCCGGACGGAGAGCGCTGCTGCAAGTCAGACGTTTTGCCGGAATGCGGTTTCGTCTGGAAATTCACCGGGCCGCTGACCCACCGAACGAGGGACGCTTCACTTCCGGTTCCGGTGGGTCTGCGGACGGTCAAACCGGGGGATGGAGTTCCGTTTGGAGTGACGTTCATCCTGCCAGGAGGCTCTCCCATCCCGTCCTTGACCACACCCTACAAATCTTCCCCCTCTCAAACCAGACACACTCACAAACGCACTCGGGCAGTCACCGCATGACATTGCGGGACGTCGCCTCTCAATTCCATTGGCAATTGCCAGGCGGTGCCCGGCCGACTTCAAGCCCTTTCCAGATGCGAACATTGAAAACGTTTACAGTGCGTGATAGGTTTTTTTCTTATAAAAGTATTCGCAAGAGGGAACTTTCTGGATTCGCCACGATGTAAGGTCCGGAGATACTCGTGATGCCCGCCCGCCTCAGCGAAGAATCGACTAACACCTCAAGTCTCAAGACACGGAACGGCCGAATGTGGTGGATGTATGGCCTGTTCCTGTGTGTCTGGATGTGCCTGGGAGTCGGCCTGTGGAGTTCGTTCGAGAGCTGGTTGTTCGCCTATCAAGGAACGCCCCGAAACAGTGGACCCGTTGGAGCCCGGCTCGCGGAGGTCATGACTCGTCTTCGCAAAGAGAAAAACCTCGTTGGTCTGGCAGCAATGGTCATGGTCGATGGCCAGATCGTGGCGTCTGCCGCTGATGGCGAACGGCTGAGAGGGAGCGGCAAACCTGTTGAAATTGGTGATCGATGGCATCTGGGTTCGATTACCAAGTCAATCACCGCAACGATGATCGCGAGGCTGATTGAGGCTGGTCAGATAAAATGGTCGGACACTGTCGGCGAGTGTTTTTCCGAAGAATCCATCCACGAAGACTGGAAGCCGGTCACACTTGAACAATTGCTGACCCATACCTCCGGGGCGCCCGCGAACTTTTCCCTCCAAGTTCGGTGGAAAAAGCCAGCACCCGGTCCTGAATGTATGCAGGAGCGTCGAGATGCCGTGCTGGCCGTTTTGGCCCGGAAACCGGAATATCCTCCGGGCGAGAAATTCGCTTATTCGAATATTGGCTACACACACAATCGCTGGTGCGATGGCTGAAAAAACGACCGGCACCAGTTGGGAAGGCCTCGTAAAACGCGAGGTCTTTGAACCGCTGGAACTTGTCGAGATCGGATTCGGTCCTCCCAGGAGTCCATCCAAAACGGTAGACCAGCCGCGCGGTCACATATCGAGTCTGGGGCAAAAAGTCGGTATGGGGGATACAGCTGACAACACGCCGATCATGGGGCCCGCCGGATCCGTTCATATGACTCTGGAGAATCTTTCCAGGTACGCGGAAGAACATTTGCGGGGCGAACAGGGGACAGGCCGACTTCTTGCTGGCGAGACCTACAAACGCCTGCACACACCACGGCTTCATGACTATGCGTGCGGCTGGGTGGTGAAGCAGCCCAGCGACAAAATTCCACATGTCATTTACTGGCACAACGGTTCGAACACGATGTGGTACGCACTGGTTGTGTTCATTCCCGCCACGAACATGGTCGTGGCGGTGACGTCAAACGATGGCGACATCAAGGGAGCTGAGTCCGCCGCATGGGAAATCGTGAAAGCCAGTATCAACGATCTTGCGGGCAGTCCCCAATAATCACGCACCATTTTAGTTTCAAACGGTTGCAATGTGGAGTCCAGCGAGCAAGAGAGCGAGGAGATGAGAGGCATCCAAAATTGATGAATTGATAGACCGCCCAGGACGAAATTGCTAACGTTTTCGATCACATGGGAGTCTTGCCCGCGGTTGTTAATTCGCTGCCCGACCTGATCGGCTCGATTCGCGGCGTTCAGTCGTATCAACAGGTGGTCGCAGCGCTCCAGCGCGGAGCGAGCGGAACGATTGACGGTGCGTGGGGTTCTGCCTGCGCACTGGTCGCAGCTGCCCTGACCCGGGAAACAGCCGGTTCTTTGCTGATCGTTCTGCCGCGGATCAACGCGGTGGACGATTTTGCCGCGGATCTCGCCGTCTTTCTGGAAACTCCTCCCGTGATTTTTCCCGCCTGGGAAACGCTGCCCCGCGAAGTGACATCCAGGGACGCCATTTTCGGGACGCGACTGCGGATGCTGGAACAGATCGAATCCGCCACGCCTCCCAAAGTGATCATCACTCCCTTTCCAGCATTGCTGCAACCGGTCCCATCTCGGTCTGATCGGCAAGCCGGCAAACGACGACTCCGCGTCGGAGAGACACTCGATTCCGAAGAATTGTTGCGATGGCTGGTGGAACGCGGTTTTGAACGGGTTCCCGCCATAGAACGGCCGGGGGAATTCTGCGTTCACGGCGGGATTATTGACATTTATCCACCGGCGGCCCTCAATCCGATCCGCATGGAGTTGTTTGGGGAAGAGATCGATTCGTTGCGTTATTTCGATGTCGAGACGCAACGGAAAGTGGAAGAGCGGCGTGAGATTCCAATCACCGCGATTTCGCCCCCTCCGGAAAATTCCTCTCCCGGATGGGGGGCAGCCTGCCTGCTGGATTCGCTGCCGAAAGAATGCTGGGTGGTCCTCTCCGAATTACAGGATGTGGTTGAAGAAGGGAAACGGTATCTCCAGCGGTTGGAAAATCCCCGCGGACTGTTTGGCGTGGATGCCACGATGGCCCGCTGCACGGAACATCCCACGGTGAGCATTTCGGCGCTCAGTTCCGGCAGTTTTGAGACGACGGCTCATTTGCAGATCGAATCGATCGAGCGTTTCACCGGGCCCAAAACGGAAGTGATTCAGGAACTGGCTGGAATTTTACTCCAGGACGAACACGTTTTGATTGCGTGCCATAACGAGGCGGAACGGGAACGTCTGAAAGAGTTGATTCAGGAAACCGATCCCCTGCTGATTGACCAGATGCAACTGTGCATCGGCACGGTCACCCAGGGTTATCGGCTTGTTTTCGCCCGGCAGGTGGTACTCAGCGACAACGAGTTATTTAACCGGGTCCACGTCCGGCACACCGCACGAAAAGCAGCCAGTCGACTGGCCGGGCGGGCCATCGACAGTTTTCTGGAACTCAATGAAGGAGACCTGGTTGTCCATCTCACGCATGGAATCGGGCGGTTTCAGGGAATGCAACTGGTTGAAAAAGAGGGAGGACACGAAGAGCATCTGATCATCGAATTTCGCGACGGCGTGCGGATTTACGTCCCGGTGACGCTGATTCACCTGGTGCAGAAGTACGTCGGCGCCGCTCAATCCGCTCCACGACTGGCGAAAGTGGGCGGCACCAGCTGGATTCGAAACAAGAAAAAAGTCTCGGACGCTGTTTCGGATATGGCAGCGGACATGCTGCAATTGCAGGCGAAACGGGCGACCCAAGTCGGTCTGGCCTGTCCGCCGGACAGCAAATGGCAACAGGAATTTGATGCTTCGTTTCCGTTTGTGGAAACGGCGGACCAGTTGCGGGCTATTCAGGAATCCCGGGCCGATCTGATGCGGGCTCAACCGATGGACCGCTTAATCTGCGGTGATGTCGGCTTCGGGAAAACGGAAGTGGCAATGCGGGCGGCGTTCAAAGTGGTGGATGCGGGGCGACAGGTAGCGGTACTGGTGCCGACGACCGTGCTGGCGGAACAGCATTTTCGTTCATTCTCCCAGCGAATGGCGGAATTTCCGATTCAAATCGCGGCGTTGTCCCGCTTTCAGTCCAAGGCGGAACAACGAGTCATCCTGGAAAAACTGGCAGCGGGAGGGATCGATATTTGTATCGGAACACACCGACTGGTGTCGCAGGACGTTCATTTTCGCAATCTTGGATTGCTGATTGTGGATGAAGAACAACGGTTTGGCGTTTCTACAAAAGAGATGTTGAAGCATCTGCGGTTGAACGTGGATGTGCTGACATTGAGCGCAACACCCATTCCCCGGACATTGCACTTGTCGCTGCTGGGGATCCGGGACATCTCGAATCTCACGACACCGCCACAGGATCGGTTGCCGATTGAAACGCGGATTGGCCGGTGGGACGCGGATGTGATTCGTTCCGCGATCATGCGGGAATTCAATCGGGGCGGGCAGGTCTATTTCGTCCATAATCGCGTTTATGACATTCACCAGGTCGCGGACCGTATCCAGCAGATTGTCCCGGAAGCCCGAATTGTAATCGGCCATGGACAGATGTCACCCGAGGAACTGGAAAGCAGCATGGTCCAGTTTGTGAATGGGAAAGCGGACATCCTGGTGGCAACAACGATTATTGAAAGCGGACTGGACATTCCAACCGCGAATACAATGTTCATCGATCAGGCGGAAATGTACGGACTGGCTGATCTGCACCAGTTGCGGGGGCGCGTCGGTCGCGATAAATACCGCGCTTACTGTTATCTTCTGGTGAGTGAACACAAGGCCCTGACGGGCACAGCAGCCCGCCGACTGAAAGCCATTGAAGAGTTCAGCGAACTGGGAGCGGGATTCAAGATCTCGATGCGCGATCTGGAAATTCGCGGCGCGGGAAACATTTTAGGAACCGAACAAAGCGGTCACATTTCCGTTGTGGGGTACGAACTTTACTGCCAGCTTCTGGAAAATGCGGTCCGGCATCTCAAAGCGCTTCCTCCCCGGGAAAGCCCGCATGTGAATCTCGACATTCCCGTCACAGCTTATTTACCCGGTTCCTACATTCCCCCCGGCCGCCACAAAGTCGACGTTTATCGCAAACTCTCCTCTGTCTGCACACAGACAGAACTGAAGGAAGTGGCGGACGAAATTCGAGACCGCTTCGGGCCTCTTCCGGAGGAAGCAGTACAGTTTATCTCCTTGAAACAACTGGAGTTAATGGCCTATGCCTGGGGACTGGACAATATCCGTCTCGAAGAAGATCGGTTTGCGGTTCTGAGTTATCAGGATCCGCAGCGGATCCATGATCTGGCTCATCGCCACGGGCGGGACCTGCGGATTGTCGATCGGCGAAATGCATACGTTGTGCTGCCCGAAAAAGGGATGAAAGGTCCGCAACTGGTTGAGTTTCTGAAATCCGTGTTGCGTTAAAACGCTTCAAGCGGTAAGAAGCCGACCCCCTGTGCCTGTTTCGCCAAACGGAATGTGTTTGGGAACTTGTCAGTCTTTCCGGCCGGTTCTCATGTCACCCTCTTTCCCAACGGGATGAAACCTTATTCGGTGCAGCCATTTGCGAACCTGGGATCATGTCTTTTCAGAACAGATTTCGTTTCTCTTCATGACCGGCGGTCTTGCCCTATCTGTGTTGTCATTGCCATGCCCCGCCTTTTCATCCTGCTCTTGATTCTGCTGGTGGCCGGTTGTGGCACGAAGAACTACAACGTGGCCAATCCGGTGCTGGGACCGCCGCCTCCGCGCGTTCAGGACGCCCAGGCACGACAGCAACAGCTGGAGCAACTGGCGCAAAATCCCAAGGAATCCGCTGAAGACAACGGATTGAAAATGGTTTCCGCCCAGGAAATTGAAACCGTCAGCGACGAGTCGAAAGCCCCTTTGGAGATGACGGACGTGATTGCCCGGGTGAATGGGAAGCCCATTTTCGCGGGGGACATTCTCGACCAGTACAGCGTGAAACTTGATGAGTTTCGCAATCAGATGGAAGCCGGCGTCGCCAAGGGGCTGATCAGTGAGGAAAAAATGCTCACCAAGTTCCGTGAGACCCAGGAAATGCTGATCAAACGGGATCTGGATCATCATGTCGAACAAATCCTCATGGCCGATGCGGTCCGGTCCAAGTTGAAAAAAGAGCAACTGGAGGACATCAACCACCAGCTGGCGGACTATTTCGAAAAGGACTATGTCACCGGCCTGCGCAAGAAATTCAACGTTGAGACCACGCTCGAGCTGGAAAGTCTTCTGCAATCGCAGGGCATGTCCCTGGAGACCATGCGGAAAATGTTTATGGACCAGCAACTGGCGTCCCAGTATATCCGCACGAAAATGGGCGAGGATCCCAAGCCTTCCCGGGCGGAACTGTTGAAACTTTATAATTCCCAGCTGGAAAAATATTTCCGTCCCATGCAGGTGAAATGGCAGCAGTTGCAAATCAATCTGTCCGGAGATTCGGCAGCTGCCCGGCAAAAGATGGACGAAGCCCAGGCAGCGCTGCAATCCGGAACGTCGTTTGATGACGTGGTGAAGAAATACTCCGATGGACCGCTCAAGGACAATGGCGGCCACTGGGACTGGACACAGCCGGAAAGCGTGGCGAACGAAGATGTTCGCAAGATATTACAGAAAATGAAAGCGGGTGAGACCAGTCCCGTGCTCTCAACGGGCAGTTCCTTACAGATCGTGAAGGTCACTGCCCGCCGGGAAGCGGGACATCAGCCGCTGGACGAAGTGCAGGAAGATTTGCGCCAGCAGATTATCGGCGAATTTCGTGAACAACGGGCCAAAATCGTAGTTTCTGAAATCCGGTCCAAAGCGGTGATCGAAACGATTTTTGACCACGATTCCCCTTCGTCCTCCGAAGAAAAAACAGAGAATCCCTGAGTTCAGCCAGGTTTCGGCAACACTCGCCGAAGGATCGGCTGGATTCACAGTCTGGACGGAAATTTCGATGACCCGTCTTGACCCTTTCCGAGTGGCTGAATTATTCAGCATCCTGAAGCACCTTTTCTGATCACTTCCCCAATCACATCCTGTTCCGCCCTGCCCCAGAATGTCTTTGCTTCCGGTTCCTGGAAGCAATTGAGTTCCCGCCTGCGGCGACCTTTCCCCCCCTATTTCATTCATTCATCGGCAAACCAAGTCATGGCGCGATATCGAAGAAGCCTGCATCAACCTGGTCACAGCCTCACGGAGGGACCGACTTTGTTTCGAAAATTCGGTAAGCTGGTGTGTGGTGGTCTGTTGACGACGAGCTTGTGGCTCGGGTCGTATCAGATCAATGCCCAGGACGCTTCGCAGACAGGAGGCGATCCATTTGACACACTGCATGATTCCGCGACGGCGACACCCGCGACCGGTAAAATTCCACGGCCCGGAAGCGTCGAGGATGTCAAGCATCGCCAGATTCAGGACCGGCTCCGCCAGGCCGTCCAGAAACTGAAGATGGGCGAATTTCAGGAAGCCTTCCGGCTGACGGCCACCGCCCAGGGAATGGCCCAGCAATGGGAAGTGACCTTTGCTCCCACGGAACTCTCTCCGCAAAAACTGATGGCGGAGATTCGTGACAAGGCTCCGGCGGAATTCGTGGCCCAACTTCCGCCAATCATTCCGGCCCAGGTTTCACCGACAGCTCCGCCGACCATCGGAACGACGGCTCCCGGAATGCCTCCCGCCGATCAGCCACTGGCAGCTGGATCGCCAAAGGAACAGGCACTCCGACTACTCGAACAGGCACATCAGGAAATTGAAGCAGGTCAATACGATGCAGCCCGCAATCATATTGTGCAGGCCCAGCAGTTCGACGTGGCCTATAACCTGTTTGAGCCTCGTCCGGAGCAACTTCTCGTGGAACTCGCCCGGCACCAGCCGGCCCGGGCGGAAGGTCCTTCCGAATCGCTGGAACAACTGGCGAAAATGAGCAACCAGCCCATCGCCCCGACGCGGGATCCGGCTCCGGCGGCTCCAGAAAAAACGCCTCCCACACAAGCGGCTTTGAAGGCCCAAGCGGTTCAATTGCTGGCGGATGCCCGCACGGCCATGGCAGCGGGCCGGATGAATGAAGCCAGCCAACTGGCCCTGCAAGCCCAGCAGATGGATGTCGCCTGGACACTGTTCGAGGAACAGCCGGCTCACCTGCTGGCTGACCTGGAACGCAAAACCAACACGCAGATCATCACCCCGGCGGCTCCCGCCCGGAATGCCGTTCAAGATGCCCAGCAACTGCGTACGGCAGCATTGGAATTGCTGAAATCGGCCCGCGAAAACATCGCGGCGGGAAAACTGGAACTGGCCCAGCAGCAGGCTGCCCAAGCCCAATCCATGGAAGTTTCCTACGGCCTGTTCGATGATCGTCCGGAACTGGTCATGCAGGAAGTGCGTGTCCTGGCGTCCAAGAAAATGATGAATCCCGCCCAGCCGGCTGCGCCGACAACATCCGCTCCGGCGCCCGCCGCGATGGCTTCGCAGACGGAGAAGAAGGAACAGGCCCTGAGCCTGTTGCACGCTGCCCGGGAAGCAATGCGAAGTGGCGATCTCGCCACGGCGGAATCGCGTGTCAACGAAGCTGCGAAAATCGACGTCGCCTTCGGATTGTTTGAAGACAATCCGGAAACGGCTCGTGACGATCTGAACCGGCTGCTCGCCGCGCAGCGTTCCACCGCAAACGGTTCGGTTTCAGGGAACACTCCCGCAGCCTCTTCCAATCCGGGAATGTCCCGGGAGGCATTGAAACAGAAAGCCATGGATCTACTGGCATCCGCCCGGGCGGATATGGCCGCTGGACGGCTCAAGGAAGCCCAGGCCAAGGCTTCGCAGGCGGCGACGTTCGACGTCACCTATGACCTGTTCGAAGACAGCCCGGAACGGTTGCTCGGCGAAATTGAAATTACCGCTCAACGCACGACACCCGCGCCGGTGGCTTCCATGCCCGGCCAGACCCCGCCTGCCCACACGAACCCGGCGGATACTCCGAACCTGAAACAACAGGCCGCAACCCTGCTGGCGGCTGCCCGGGCCGACCTGGCCGCTGGACGGCTCCAGGACGCCCAGGCCAAGGCCTCGCAGGCAGCCACATTTGACGTGGCATATGACTTGTTCGAAGACAGCCCGGAACGGTTGCTCGGCGAGATTGAACTGGCCAGCCGGCAGGGATTGAATGTGGCCATGGCTGAACAGCAACAGAATTCCACAATGGCTCCCTTTGCCGCCAGTTCAGCAATGGACATGACCCGCCCCGCTCCGCAAACGGACAATGCTCCAGCTGCCAGACGGGACCGGATGGTCGTCAATTCCGCGGGCCTGTCTGCCCAGGAATTGTATGAGCAGGGGGTGAATCATTTGCGAAACGGCGATCGTGAAGCCGCCTACGATTCGTTCCTGCAGGTCTATCAATCGGGTGAAAAGCTGGACAATTACCGCCAGCAGCAGCTTCAGGATAAGCTCCGTGAGCTGGCTCCCCGCCGTCAAAAAATTCAACAGGCCAGCAATACGGTGGAGGCAACCGGTCCCAGCCTGACGTTGCCGGACGGGTCTCCCCGGATCGAGGCTGTGGAACAATCCCGGGCTGCCCAGTTTGATCGCCTGCGGACGGAATGCCTGAACGCGATCTTCCGTGCCGAAAAGATGCGGGAAAAACAACCGGAACAGGCCCAGGCTCTGTTGACCCAGACACTGGAGAGCATCCAGCAGTCGGAGCTGGGCGACGAACAGAAGGCTTCGTTGACAGCCTGGGTGAAGAGCTCCAAAACATCCATTGACTCCTACATTGCCCAGCAGAAACCCGTGCTGGAAATGGAACGCAAGAATGTGGAAACAAAAGACCTGATCGAACGGGAAATTCAGACCCGTGTTCGGGTGGAGCAGGAACTCGCCACGCTTGTGGAGAAATTCAACGATCTGATGGATCAGCGGCGGTTTGCCGAAGCCAGTGCCCTGGCCAAGCAGGCGAAAGAAATTGCTCCGGAAAACCCCGTTACCGTCACGCTGACGCTGAAATCGCAAATCGCCATGCGGGATGCCAGCAATAAAGATTTGAAAGACCGTAAGGAAGAATCTTTCTGGCGTCAGCTGGATGATGTGGAACAGGCCAGTGTGGCCAACGTGGGCGATGCCAATCCGCTGGTCTATCCCAAGGACTGGGAAGAACTGAAAAAATCCCGGCAGAAACGCCCGGCCGATGCCCGGCTGCATACGGAAGCGGAAATGCGGGTCCGGCGGAGTCTGCATAATCCGGTCTCGCTGCATTTCAATAATGCCCCACTTTCCGAAGTGTTGAAATTTATTGCGGACACCCAGGGTATCAATGTGAAAGTGGATGAAACCGGGCTGACGGAAGAAGCTGTCACCCCCAGCACGCCCATCAGCATCGCTGTTGATGGAATCATGCTGGAAAGTGCTTTGAACTTGATGCTCAATCCGCTCAACCTGGGCTTCATCATTGACAATGAAGTGCTCAACATCACCAGCCGGATGCGAAAACAGGGGGAACTGGAAACGAGAGTGTACCAGGTCGCGGACCTGGTGGTGCCGGTCGGTATCTCCGCCCCGTTTGCCCAGGCCGTCCCAGCCACCGGACTCCAGAATTACGGCGGCGCGAACCCCATGCAGAGTGTCCCGGCGAATCCTTTCAGCGGATCGGGTTTTGCCCAGGTGGGTGCCAATCCACTGGCTGGCATCAGCCAGTCTCCACAGGGGCTGGGTGTGATGGATGGATCACAACCGCTGAGCGGCCCTGGCCAGACCAACCATGGATTCGGAGCACTCACGGAGCTGATTACCACGACGATTTCTCCCGACAGCTGGCAGGAAATCAACGGGGCTGGCACGATCAACCAGCATGAAAGCACCTTGAGCCTGGTGATCCGCCAGACCCAGCGGGTCCACCAGGAAATCGCGGACCTGCTCGAACAGTTGCGACGCCTGCAGGATTTGCAGGTGACGATTGAAGTCCGCTTCATCACCGTCAGCGACCAGTTCTTCGAGCAGATCGGGATCGACTTCGACTTCAACATCAACGATACGGTTGGTGGACCGACTGTGGAAAACGATTTCTCTCCGATCCGTCCGTTCGGATCGACCGATCCAACCTTTGGCGGCGTCGGTGGATCGACCGGATCAAACGGATCAAGCGGATCGGGTTCAGGAACGGGAACGGGAACAGGAACCGGCAGCTCGGGAGGAACCGGCGGCACGGGAGGATCCAGTGGATCGGGCAGCAATGGGTCGAATGGCAGCAGCGGAACTGTCACCAGCATGGCTCCGTTCGGCCAGGGACCAACCCTGAACCTTCAGAATCGGGATAACTGGCCTTCCAGGACGGTCGTGGGATTGTTGAATAACAATGAGACCTTCTCCCCGACGCTGGACATTCCCTTCCGACAAGGTTCTTTCGATCTGGCCGCGCCGACCTTTGGCGGATTCGATCCGAATGCCGGGATTTCCTTTGGAATGGCGATTCTCAGCGATATTGAGGCCTTCATGTTCGTGCGGGCCGCTCAGGGAGATCGTCGATCCAACGTGATGAATGCCCCGAAGATCACGCTCTTCAATGGACAGATCGGAACAGTGACCAGCTCCACGATGCGTCCCTTCGTGACGTCACTGACTCCGGTGGCCAGTGCCTTCAACATCGGGTATCAGCCACAAATCACCGTGGTGCCGGACGGAACCAACCTGACTGTTCAGGCTGTGGTTTCCGCCGACCGACGCTACGTCCGACTCAGCGTCCTGCCAAGGTTCTCCAATATCACCGACGTCTTCACCTTCTCATACATCTCCGGCGGTTCTGGTGGTGGCATGGGGGGAGGTATGGGAGGTGGCATGGGCGGCATGGGCGGTGGCATGGGTGGTGGTATGGGAGGCATGGGCGGTGGCATGGGAGGTGGTATGGGTGGAGGCATGGGAGGTGGCATGGGCGGCGGCATGGGTGGTATGGGTGGTGGTGGCATGGGTGGCCGTGGCGGCAGCGGCGGTAACAACCGCAACGGCGGCGGTAGCATGGGTGCCGGTGGATCCATTACCGTTCAGCAACCTGTGATGGCCATCGTCTCCGTCATTACCGTGGTCAGCGTGCCAGACGGCGGAACGGTCCTTCTGGGAGGTGTCAAATCCCTTCGGGAAGGCCGCAACATGGCTGGAGTTCCCATCCTCAATAAACTTCCCTATATCAGCCGGCTCTTCAAGAATACCGGAGTCGGTCGCGAAACCAGCAGCCTGATGCTGATGGTGACACCCCGCATTATCATCCAGGAAGAAGAAGAGGAAAACCTGGGAATTCCCAATTGAAGTAGAAAGCATGCGTGCTGCCCTGTCTGGGAGCATCACGTATCCAGTTGAAGGCCGCCATGCAGGTCCAGCATGGCGGCCTTTCTTCGTGACAGGAATAAGAAAAGAAAAAGGACTGAAGATGAGGATTGTTCACGAACATGCCCCGATCCCCTTTTTTCTTTCCTTTGTCCTCTTCACAATTCAACCTGATGCGGGTCTTGTGCGGATCCCGCCTGAAACAATGGCACTCCCTTCTGTCGTGTCTTGATGCAGTTGATTGTTGAACCCGTCTGGAACTGGCTCTGGATCGCCGCCGCGACCGTCATCATGGTCCTGTTGATCCTGCTGACATATCCCCAGCGTCTTCAGCGCCTCACCCGTCCCTGGCGATGGACCCTGATCGGACTCCGACTGCTGATCGTTCTTCTTCTGCTGGTGGCGATGCTTCGCCCGGCACTCCAGATGACGGAAGACGACCGGCGCCAGCTCGAAATCGCCGTTCTTCTCGATCGCAGCAAAAGCATGTCTACCAGCGACGCCCCGGGCGGCCTGACGCGCCGGCAGTGGATTCTCAGCACCCTGCGGGAACAGAGTACGGCCTGGAAGCACCTGGCCGAAGAAATCGATCTGAATCTCTTCGATTTTTCCGCGAAACTGGTCCCCATCGACACGCCAGAAGATATTGCTGACGGCGAGCAGACAGCCATCGGCAAGGTTCTTGATGAACTCCGGGAATCGGCCCGCGGCGACAAGCTGGCCGGAATTATTCTCTTCAGCGATGGCGCCCAGCGGGCAGGAGGCGCGGATGATGTTGATCCCCTTCTTGCTGCCCGGCGGCTCACGGAAGAAAAAGGAGTCCCTATTCATCCGGTTCCCGTGGGAACTTCGGAACTCTCCACCAGTGGATTCGATCTGGAACTGGAGGACATGCTGCTTGACCAACCGGTCACGTTCGAGAAAAAAAATGTCCCCGTTCATTTGCAAGTGCGACTGAATGGGGCGGCCGGACGGGCTGTCAAAGTACAACTGCTGATGGAAGATCGAACAGGAAAAGCCAATGGAGAGTCCGGCCCGCTCAAACCGATTCCCATCACCGGCGATGCCCGCCCCTTCACGGAACTGCGGATCAATGAGAATTCCGTGGCAATGAACGTCGATCTGTCGTTCATCGCTGAACAGCCCGGGGAATACAAAATCGCTGCGGAAATCGTTCCGGAACCGGGTGAATTGAAACTTCACAATAACCGGCTGGAAACGCTGATCACCGTACGCAAAGGGGGACTGCGAGTCGCCTATCTCGATTCCATCCGGACCGAACAGAAATTTTTGCGTGCCTTGAACGAGACCGCCAAAATTCAGCTCGATACGCAGTTTGTCCTCAATGGACGCCGCAACCGAAGGACTTTGCTGGATCCCAAAATGTTCGCCCCCGGAGCCTATGACGTTTACCTCATCGGCGATCTTCCGGCCGCTGTGTTTCAGAGTCAGAATTTGCTTCAGGAACTGGCCCAGCGTGTCCGGGAAGGTTCCGGCCTGGGAATGATCGGCGGCGTGCATAACTTTGGATCCGGAGGTTATGCATCCACTCCGCTGGCGGAATTGCTTCCCGTCAGGATGTCCCCCGCGGATCAGATTCGCCCGGGGGAAAGTCCCGCCCGCAACCAGATTCGCCTTCCCGTGCAGATGTTGCCGACCCGGGATGGAGAACGCCGGTACCTGATGCAACTGTCCACCTTGAACAATGATCAGATCTGGCGGCAACTTCCCGCCATGTCCGGAGCCGCCCGGCTGGCTCCCAAGTCGGGCGCGGTGGAAATTCTCGCGGAATCTCAACGGCAGGAGCCCTTGTTGCTCGCGGCCGATACCGGTCGCGGCCGTGTGCTCGCTTTGGGAGTGGACGAAACCTGGCGCTGGCACCTGCGTGGATTTGCCGCGGAACATCAGCGGTTCTGGCAACAGGTTGTTCTCTGGCTGGCACGGAAGGAATTCGATTCGGACCAGCCGGTCTGGGCACGGGTCGAACCGCGGAACTTTCCCCCTTATTCCCGGGTCCCCATCGAATTCGGGGCTCAGGACGAAAAGAACCAGCCGATCCGAGATGCCCAGTTTACCGTGGAGGTCACGACCCCCGAAGGAAAAACGATTCCATTAACGCCACAGGCATTCGAACAGGGAGGCATGGCGGAGTTTTCCGAATCCAGCGTACCCGGCGATTACTGGGTTCGGGTCAACGCCACACGCAATGGAAAGTCGATGGGGTTTTCCGCTGCCACACGATTTGTCGTCGATGCCCGGGACTTAGAACTCGACAATCCGGCCGCTGATCCCGGCTTGATGTCCGAACTGGCGACCCTCACCGGGGGAACGGTCGTTCCGCCGGAAGAGTTTGGCAGGTTTCTGACCACCCTGGCGAAAGAAGGCATTCCCGAAGAACTCAAACGCTATCATCGGATCAATCTCTGGGACGGCTGGCCGTTTCTCCTGATCCTCACATTGCTGATGACCACGGAATGGTCTTTGCGAAAATGGAAAGGACTTGTTTAAGGGGGCAGCAGTCAGGAGAAAATATCATTTGCAAATGTTCTTCGATCCGGACCTCTTTTCCTCTTTCCTTGGATTTCAAATGGATGACCTGCTTCGAAAATCGGCGGAGGAACTGGCTGGAGCACTGAGGGCTTCTTCGTCCCCCTGCCGTCTGGTGCTGGCGGAAAGTTGCACCGGAGGCCTGATCTCCATGGTATTGACTGCAATTCCCGGTATTTCTGAATCCTTTTGCGGATCAGCCGTCACTTATCGCAATGAAACAAAAGCCTGCTGGCTCGGGGTGTCTCGTGAACAGCTTGCCGACCCGGCGATTGGTCCGGTCAGTGAAGAAACAGCGGACCAGATGTGCCGGGGTGTCCTTCAGCAGACCCCCGAAGCGACGCTGGCGGCCGCTGTAACCGGCCATCTTGGACCAAATGCCCCTGCGGACCTGGACGGAGTCATCTATATCGGAGTGGCGTTTCGACACGATCCTAAAACTCGCGTTCAGCAGTATCGGCTTCAATCCTCATCGGAATTCCAATCCGGGACCGGGGCCTTGGTACGGGAGCAGCGTCGAAACGAAGCCGCGTTGCTGGTGCTGCAATCGCTGTTGCGGGTCATGCAGGAGCGGGCGGAATAAAGAACAGGGAATCGCGCCGGTCCCCCATCCTGTCGTGGAGTCAGCCGACACGGGCTACTGCCGTTGCCGGCAATTCCGCTCGTCCACTGATCACGACAGTCCGGAAAGGGGGACTCGGTTGGGCAGCAATCGCAGCCGGCATGACCGCTGGCGAAGCTGGAACAACTTTGGGATGGATGGGGACGATGGCAGGCCGCATGTCGGAATCGAGAATAGTCCATGTCATCCAGGCATAGATTGTTCCCCCCCCGATGACGGTCAGACTGGCTCCAATCAGCATCGGCTGAAATCCAAACTGATCAATCAACCAGCCCATGACGGGGGCTGTCATCATGGTACCCAGGTCGATCGCAGACAACGTCAGTGTTGTTCCAGTACCGCGATACTGCGCAGGAAATTCCCCCGCACACAGCGACACGATACATGGAAACAACAACGCCTGTCCAAAACCGAAACAGATTCCCGAAGGAATAAAATGCCAGCTTTGGGTCACCGGAATCAGGGTCAGGAAGGCGACAACTTGCGAGGCGAGTCCCACGACAATTAACCGGTGCCGTCCGATCAGCCGGCTCCAGTTACGAGCCGTCAGCCGCATCGTAAAGGCTGTAATGGCATAAATGGAAAAGAACATCCGCAATCCGGGGATCCCCCGGTCCGTGGCGAATCGGGTCAGAAATACGGTGCTGATGGCAATGGCCAGCCCCATCAACGTTGTCGCCAGGATCGCTCTGGAAGGCCAGTAACGGACGATCAGTCGATGAACCGGCAGAACTGCTTCCGTCCGCGCCGGTCGCTCGTGCTTGCCGGTGATAAACAGCGCCAGAATTCCATGGGCTCCTCCCAGCACCAGCGTCAGTCCGAACAGGACCTGAAACAACAGGCTCCCTTCCGGAAAACGACGAAACAGCAGATCCCCCAACTGGGCTCCGGCAATCACTCCCAGAAACCCGCTGGCGCCGTAAGTTCCGATAATTTCTGTTCGCCGTTCGGGAGGCGCCAGTCCCTGCACAAAGGAAAGGGCGGTGGCCAACATGCTGGAAATCCCAATCATGTACGTCGCCCGGGCCACAAAAATCTGCCATCCGAGGCGATCCGTGATCACCAGCAACCAAGTGCCGACAAGATAGATCACCGTGCTGGACAGCCAGACATTTCGAACTCCCCAGCGATCGATGGCCTGTCCCAGGAAGGCCCGCCAGAAAATGGAAGCCACCAGTCCCGCTGCCACCACCTGGCCGGTCAGTTCTTCGCTGCCCCCTAGAAATGTAATGAATTCAGCGAACCGAAAGGTGAGCGTGTTGGCTGTACACAAGAACAGGTTGGCAAGAAAAACCAGCCAGAAGGCACGCTGATAAATATTGCCCGACGCATTTTCGCGGGCCTGAAGGTGAGACATTGGATGAAGCCCGATTAGGATCGGGGCTCCTGATCAGCAGAAAGTTGGGAAGCGGACGCCACTATCGTAGCACAAGAGAAGCTGGGGAAAAGATCGGATTTTCTTACTCCCGTTCTTGAAAATCTGTTGGAGAGTCAATCGCAGAAGTCTGGAGTGAAGTCACAAGTTTGGACGAATCGCTTGGAGAGTTCGAAAAATGGTCTAAAATGAATCGATTCCGATGGTTAATTGTCTGCAATTCAGGTTCGCTCCGTGAAAGATCTCGTCACCCCCCGACAAGTGGCGCAAGCCATTGATGTCAGTGAATCATCGTTAAAACGATGGTGCGATCAGGGGCTGATTCCAACGGTCCGCACCGCGGGGGGGCATCGCCGGATGCCGGTGAACGGGGTTCTCACGTTTCTGAGAAATTCCGGCTACCAATTGATCAACCCGGAAATATTGGGACTTCCACCCGCCACTCAGGGGGGCCGGGAGCGAAAACTTCATGGAGAGCGGGAACGGCTCCGCGAAGCCCTCGTTCAAGGGGACGAACATATCTGCGTGGAAATCGTGCTGAACCTTTACCTGGCGGGCCATGCCATGAGCACGATTTGCGACGAAGTTCTGGCATCGGTGTTTGAGGAAATCGGCTCGCAGTGCTGTTGCGGTCAGCTTTCCGTATACCAGGAACGCCGTTCCTGCGAGTTGTGTTACCGCGTGATGCACGAAGTCCGTCGCGGCCTGCCGGAGATCCCTCCCGAGGCTCCGGTGGCGATTGGTGGCACGATTGAAAATGACCCGTCCACCCTGGCATCCTCAATGGTGGAACTGGTCCTGCGAGAAAACGGCTGGCGGGCCTGTTCGCTGGGATCGATGTTGCCATTTCTCTCGTTGCGTCAGGCGTTGTGCGACATGCGCCCCAAGCTCTGCTGGCTGACATTTTCGATGATTCCCGATGTCGAGCAATTCCTGTATGAATTTGCCCGGGTCTCGCAACTGGCGACGGAAAACCAGATTGCCCTGGTCGTCAGCGGTCCGGCGCTGACCGAAGAGATTCGCCGGCGCATGCAGTACAGCTGCTTCTGCGATACCTTCGCCCATCTCGAAGCCTTTGCCCGGCAGATCGTTCCGACAGGAAACTGATTCCCGGAAAGCGCCTGGGCATCTTGCATTCTGGACGGCACGTTTCAATACTTCGTTTCCAGCGATTTTTTCAGACATGATTCCCATCGGCCTCTGAATCAGAAATCGCAGTTCCCGTGAGTCGGTTTCCGCCCTGTTGAGATCTTTGAATGCCCTGGTATATCTATGCTGGCTTCGTGCTGGTGATCGCGTTTCTGATTTATTTCGATCTGAGCGTTCTGCACCGCAAAGCCCATGCTGTCAGCGTGAAGTCGGCCCTGTTCTGGACCGGCGTATGGGTCTGTCTGGCGCTGCTTTTTAATTGTGTGATCTATTTTCTGTATCAAGGCAATCTGGTCCCGGAAAGCGGGATTTCCGCGAAACTCAGCGGAAAAGATGCTGCCCTCCAGTTTTTTACGGGCTACCTGATCGAATATTCGTTGTCGCTGGACAATATTTTCGTCATGGCCCTGATCATAACAGCGTTTCGAGTGCCGTCGGAATATCAACATCGCCTGTTGTTCTGGGGCATTCTGGGGGCAGCCGTCCTGCGGGGAATCATGATCTGGATTGGTGCGGAACTGATGCACCGGTTCGAATGGACGGTCTATCTGTTTGGTGTCCTGCTGATCCTTTCCGCTGCCAAAATGCTGATGTCGGGTGATGAGGAAGTGAATCCCGATGAAAGTTTCCTGGTCAGGACATTTCGCCGTTTTTATCCGGTGACCAATGAATTCCATGGACAACGGTTTTTTGCCTGGATCGACGGGAAGAAATATGCCACTCCCATGCTGTTGGCATTGGTGTTGATCGAAGGTTCGGACGTTGTTTTCGCGGTCGATTCCATCCCGGCCGTGTTCAGTGTGACCAAAGATCCGTTTCTGGTCTTCACGTCAAACATCTTCGCCATTCTGGGGCTCCGTTCCCTGTATTTTGCCCTGGCCGGTATGATGGATCACTTCGAATATCTGAAATATTCGTTGATCGTGCTGCTGTTTTTTGTCGGCGTCAAAATGCTGGTGGGGCATTGGTGGCATCCCTCGAATGCGCTCTCCCTGGGAATTATCGCATCGATTCTGGCAGTCGGAGTGATTGCCAGCCTGATGAAGCGGCGACTTCAGCCTCATGAAGCTGCCGGAGATGCCGCACATCTCCCCGACGAGACCGAATGACGTCTTCACGGTGTTCCAGCGGTCTTCTTCACTGAAATGTTCTCACCATCGGAAAATTTTCCTCAAAAACCGGACGGTCCTGTTTCGTCTGGTTCCACCTGTAATTTTCTGACGATCCGCTTGAGCCGGTCATCCCGGACAATCAACTCCTTTGCCGTCCGCCAGGCTCTTCGACTCCGTGAGGGTTGATGGCAAAATATCATCAGAATCGACCAATGCGACTGTGGCTGGCGACGGGAACCGCTCAAAAGTGGGTGGTGAGATCACTACGTCCGGCATGTTCCGCGCCCTGTGCCCCGGAAGCGGCCTTCCTTGCCGATTGAGCCGGATTCGTTGGAACCGGAGCAGTTATCTCCCCGATATTTCCTGTGCGGAGGAATCGCAGCCAGGACATTCCACCACACTCAACAGGCGAGATGTGGACGAGGCGCAGGGGCGCGCGGCCAAATTGAGCAAAGGACATTCACGTCCTTCGACAACAGGGAGATACAGTTGAGTCATTCTCATCTGGCAATTCGACATCTGGTCAAAAAACTGGAAATGCAGGAAGGACGCCGGTCGTCCAAACCTTCACGCCCTGCCTGGTTGAGCGAGTTTGTCGACCGTTTCTCGCAACGTTTCGAACCATTCAGCGGAGTGGCCCGCGTCGGTTATGAATGTATGCAGTCCGAAGGAGTCTGGGAAATCGCCATTTTTCTGGGCGAGCTGGAAATCGTCGGCGGTGCCGATGACGGCGAGATGCGGCCTGTCAATTTTCGCTTCAACCTGAAAGAGATCGCGGGTGAGTTTGACGAGATCCGATCGCTGTACTGGAATGCTTTTCCCAACAGCCACGTCTGCTTCGATTCCATGGCAGACCTGTCGTTCTTAACCATCGAAGGGATCGTCAATTCAAATCCCGTGCGTTTGCAGCTGCACGCTGGTCCGCCGGACAGCATCGGTCCCGGCCTGCGGGAACATCAGGACGGCCGCCTGGAACTGGTCTAAACGCGCAAACTCCTCCGCCTGCCGAATCGCAGCCGATGCGAAGACATTGCAGATCGTTTGATCATGATGCTGGAGAACGAGACAGTGCGCGCTCCAAACCGGGAAAGGACTTCTCACGTCAGGGATGGCCATGCTGCGGGTGAGAGACCTGCGTTCTTGTCTGCTGCGAAATCGGAATTTGCGCACATCGCTTGAAACTGCTGTTATTTATTTCGCCTTCACAAGTTCTTCACGATGATCGCGATCATGACCTCCAGAGGGCGGGGAAGCTCCCATTGGTGCGGACTCTCCGCTCTTTGACGGTGTTGGGTTTTTCTCCTCACGCCGTCATTCCCCCCCAATCTGGAGAGTCGAGAATGAGCAGGAATTGTCGATGTGACGTGAAGTCGCGAATGGCATGGCGCGGATTCACACTGATTGAGTTATTGGTTGTGATTGCAATCATTGCCGTGCTGATTGCTTTGCTCCTGCCGGCGGTTCAACAGGCTCGCGAAGCCGCCCGCCGTTCGCAATGCAAAAACAACCTCAAGCAGATCGGCCTGGCCATTCACAACTATGCCGACACCTACAGCCGCTTTCCCAGTTCCGGAGAAAGCACCTGGATGGAGCAAACCACCAGCGTCACGCGAAGGATGTTTCCGGTTGCCATGCACACGGCGATTCTGCCATTTGTGGATCAGTCTCCGCTGTATAACAAATGGGACATGAACACTCATTATACCAGTACGAATAATTCGCCATTGGCCAAATCGTTCGTTCCCGGCTATGTCTGTCCGACGAATGCCATTACACAGCGGGACACCCTGAACTATGCCAACACCGATTACATGCCCATTGCCTACGTGGACATCAGTGCGTCAACGGGAATTCGCAATCCCAGTTCTTCGGGAACCCCCGGATCCGATTATGGAGGAGCATTGGGATTCTGCCGTAAAATGGCCCAGACTTCGGACGGACTGAGCAATACGATTCTGGTGATTGAAGACTCCAGCCGTCCCACGATGACAGGGGGACATTACGATCAGGCGGCTGTCATGCTGGGGGGAGCCCCCGGCCTGCAACAAACGGAACTGTTCGCCGCGGAAGCCACTCCCGGCACTTTTGGAGGTCCTTATGGCGCCCCGAACCGCTGGGCCGATCCGGATAACGGCAGCGGTGTCTCGGGACCGCCCGCCGGCAACAGAAGCCAGATTATCAATAACAACAAGACCGAAGGCTTGAATGGATCTACCTGTCCCTGGAGCACCAACAATTGCGGTCCCAATGACGAACCGTTCAGCCAGCATACCGGTGGCTGCCATGCCTTGCTGGGAGACGGAAGTGTTCGCTTCCTCTCGGAAAATCTCTATGTCCAGACGATCCGGATGCTGTGCGATCCCCGTGACGGCGGCGTCCTGTCGGAATTCTAGACCAGTTTGGTCATTGTTCGATCACGCTCGGCCTGGAACCCCCTGTATTTCGTCAGGATCTCCGCGAGACACCATTTGCAACTCCGCCCTACAGCAAGTTGCTCCGCTCTACAGCCGCACAGCACGTGGCTGATTTAAGGAATAACCGGTTCCCGCATGGCGAACCGCGGCCCCACACGGCGTTGATCCGAGCTTGTCGAACTTCAAGATGAGATGAACGGAGAGAGCACATTGTTGCCGGCTGGTTTCAGCCGGCAACGTTGTTTTCAGATCACCGGAACGCTCCATCAGGCCGCTGTGCGGATTTCTCCATTGTCGCGGACATCGTCAAAGCGGACGGAAATCCGTTTCGACACGCCCGCCTGCTCCATGGTGACGCCATAGAGCACATCCGCCACGGTCATCGTCCGTTTGCGGTGGGTGATGACCACAAATTGCGTCATCTGCACAAATTCCTTGATGACCGTGACATAGCGGTCCACGTTGGCTTCATCCAGGGCGGCATCGACTTCGTCCAGAATGCAATAGGGACTGGGCTTGCTGCGGAACATGGCAAAGAGCAGTCCCACAGCAGTCATCGTCTTTTCTCCACCGCTCAACAGCGACATGGACCGGAGTTCCTTGCCCGGCGGCCGGGCCACGATTTCAATTCCGCATTCCAGCACGTCGTCGGGATTTTCGAGAATAATATCCGCATCTCCGCCACCGAAGAGTTTTCGAAACAGTTCCTGAAAATGGCCCCGAATCGTTTCGAAGGTCTCGCTGAAAATCCGCTGGCTTTCGTGATTGATCCGCCGAATGATGTCTTCCAGCGATGCCTTGGCTTCCTGGAGATCTTTGAGTTGGCTGGATAACGTGGCGAACCGGGTTTCCAGTCCTTCCAGGTTCTCCAGGGCATCCGTATTGACGTTCCCCATCATCTTCAATTTTCGCCGCAGCCGGTCCACGCGGGCTTCCAGTTCTTCGCGGACTTCCGCATAAGAGGGGAACGCGTCCGGTTCTTCTTCCGGCGATGAAGACAAATCATCAGCGGGAGAATCCATTTCGGATGCGGAGAGGGTGTCTGCCGAGACACCTTCTCCTTCAATCGCACTGGAGTGTTCCTGTTCATCCGAACCAGGCTCCGGTTTCGGCGAGACTTGTGAGAAGCCGTATCGTTCTTCCAGATAAGTGCGATATGCGGAGACACCGGACTGGACCAGTGATTCCAGAGTAACCTGGAATTCTTCCTGAATCCGTTCCGCGAGCGTTGTTAACTGCATCTGTTGTTTCTGGGTTTCGAATTCCAGTGCGTGCTGCTGATCGAGGATTTTTCGGCGTGCCTGATGATGCTTCTCTTCCGTCCGGGCCAGTTGTGTCCGCGTCGTTCGTAGTTCATCCCGTTCCCGGTAGAACGATCGGGCTTGGGTCATTACCTGCTGAAGTTGCAGTGCTGCCGTCGCAATTCCGCTTTCCGCGCGAAGAATTTCGAAATCCGACCGGGTCCGGGTTTGCAGAACTTCCCCGGTCCGCTGAATCAGATCGTCCAGTTGTGTCTGTCGTTGTTGCTGATCCCGGTTGAGGCGGGTCTGAGTCTGTCTTAAGCTGCGCTGCCGTTCTTCGTGCTGGGCCAGTTCCATCTGCTGTTCACGAATTTCAATTTGGGTCTGATCAAGCAGTTGCTGAATTTCCTTCATCCGCACTTCATCCGCTTCCATCGTGGTACGAATCTGGCGAATGGTCTCTTCCGCTGCCGCGATCTGTTCCTGAACCTGGGTGATTTCCTCGGACAGATTCTGTTCCCGTTCCCGCACTGAGAGCAGCAATTGTTCCTGATCGGCCAGTTCCTTTTCGAGGCGCTGAACGTCATAAGCCTGCCCGGCCAGCTGGGTCGCCTGTTCCGTGACAGTATGCGAGAGCCGCTTGAGTTCCACTTCCAGTTGATCGAGTTCTCCGGAACGCGAATCCTGTTTCTCTGCGAGAATCGCCAATCGTTGCGTGGCGGTTTCGATGTTGCGATGCAACTGATGAATTTCGTTCTTGAGCTGCTTGAGTTCACTTTTTCGAGAGATGATGGATGTTTCATGGGGCATCGTTCCGACATGCAACTGCTGCGACGTCGAAAGGACTTCCCCCTGCAAGGTGACGATCCGTATCGGAATTGTCTTTGCGGCAATAATGGCCCGGGCCTGGTCCAGCGTCTCCACGATCCAGGTATCCCCCAGGACTCGTGTGGCGAGACCCCGTGCCCGCTCCCGTTCCTGTACGAGTCGATCAGCCCGTCCATACACACCGGGAAGGCCGGTCAGATCGCCCCCATCGTTCTCGGAGGAAATGACTGGAAGTTCCTGTCCGTCACCCGGTTCGGAATGCTCTTCAGCGGACTTCAAAGTACGGATTGAGACAAAGCCGACACGCCCATCGATGGGAGTCGTTCCCCGGTTCAGATAGTCCAGCAGTGCCTCCAGATCGCTGACCGCGATGAGTTGCGCCCGTTCTCCGAGCGCAGCGTCAATGATCGGCGCCAGATCCATCGGTACTTCGAGCAGATCGCGAACGCTTCCCAGAATGCGATTCCAGGGAGGATAATGCGATGTCGCGGCGCGGCGAAGAATTTCCCGCACGCCAATAGCAATGCCTTCCTGCTTTTGTTCCAGCTCCTCCAGTACGGACAGACGGGCTTCAGCGGCACTGCGGCGTTCGCGCATCGACCGCAACTGCTGTTCGGTTTCATCCCGTTGCTGAACCGTCTTCCACTGGGCCTGCTGGGCTTCGGTCATTAACGACTGCCGGGCCTGCAAAGCGGTTTCTGCTTCCTGCAACAATGCCGATTTGGCTTCGTGCGATTCCCGGCTGGCAGCCAGTTGGGCCATCAGCCCTTGCAGGCGTTCTTCGGCATGAATCCGGTTCTGGGTGGACGATTCCCGTTGAGATTTCAGTGCGACAAGGCGTTCTCCCAGCTGATGTCGCCTGGTCTGAGCGGAAGCAAATTCGGCCCGGCGTTCGTCGTAACGGTCCCGTTCTCCCTGGGCCAGGGCACGTAATGCCGTCAGTTGCTCTTCCCGTTCCATGACCTGATGCTGTGATTGGTGCAACCGGTTTTCAAATGTGGCCAACTGCTCGGCCGTCAGGTCCAGTTCCACCCGGGCGAGTTCGACCTGTCGCGCCAGCGGATGCCGTTGCTGCCGCATCCGCTGCAAGTCGGCATCGAGTTCGTGACGGCGGGAAGTGAGATGTTTGATGGTGGCTTCATGGCTGGCGATGGCTTGCCGCGCGGTGGAAAGAGTCCGTTCCCGGGTTTGCAGGTCCTGATCCAGCTCGGCGATCCGGCTTTCCGCCCGTTTCTTTTCTGTTTCAACCTGCTTAATTTCAGCGTGCAGGGCTGTCTGGGACTGGATGATCTGTTCCAGTTCAGCCCGTTGCGTTTCGAGCTGCGCGGTCCATGTCCGACAGTCATCGGCCGCCAGTCCCGTCCAGGCTGTTTTCAGTTCAATCGAGAGTTCCCGATATTTGGCGGCCTTGCTGGCCTGGGTCCGTGTGGAATTGAGTTGCGATTCCACCTGGTCGACCAGATCGGTGAGTCGCAGAAGATTCTGGGCCACCCGTTCCAGCCGCCGTTCCGCTTCAACCCGGCGGGCCTTGAATTTGCTGATTCCGGCAGCTTCTTCAAACACCGCCCGGCGGGCAGTCGGATTCGCCTGCAAAATCTGGTCGACGCGGCCCTGCTCGATGATGCTGTAGGCGGCTGTTCCGGCCCCCGTTCCCATGAACAGGTCGCGAACATCTTTCAAACGGACCGGATTGCGGTTCAGCAGGTATTCGGAATCGCCACTCTGATACAACCGGCGGCCAATCTGAACTTCCGCGGTGTCGATACCGAACAGGCCCTGGGAGTTATCGAACGTCAGCGTGGCTTCGGCGAATCCGCTGCCGCGACGACCTGCGGACCCATTGAAAATCACATCCGACATTTCCTTGCCGCGGAGACTCTTGGCGCTCTGGTCTCCGAGAATCCATTTAATGGCATCGACGACGTTGCTTTTCCCGCTGCCATTGGGACCGACCACGCACGTAATCCCCGGCGCGAATTCGAACAACGTTCGATCCGCGAAGCTCTTGAATCCAAAGAGTTCGAGGGATTTCAGCACGATCTTGAATCATGGAGCCGGCCCGCGACTCGATTGTGAGGCAGGCCGGCAGGGAAGGGACAATCCGATGTTTGCGGGTCAAGCCAGCCACCCGCGGGCTGGAAACCCGTCAATCAGAAGCTGGCTGACCAACTGGGACGGCAAATCTCCTTATATTCCGGGATGTTGGCGACTCTCAGTCACGGAGCGTCGCTTTTTTCGGGGTTGTCGGGATGCTGCTCTTCTCCGGCAGCGGCATTTCCGGTTCGGGGGGACGTTCGTCAAACAGGTTGGGCAACAGTCCCTGGCTTCCCACAGTAACTTCCGAACTCAGCATTCCCGTATCCAGCGACTTCGGAGCAGGGCCCTGGGAGGCGGGCCGTTCATACACACGTCCCGGAGCCGGCAATTCATCAATTGCGATCTGTCCCGGTAGGTTGTGTTGATGATCGGCCTGGACCAGCATCTGCACGACATCGGGATATTGGGCTCCCAGCTCGCTGGCGGCTTGAATGACATCGACGACCTTCAGGGAAGCTTCTTTTTGTCGCATTGGCTCGCCCGGTGCGATGCGTTTTACGAGAATTTTATTTCCGGAAGGGGCGTTCTGAAGCAGGATGCGTGCTCCGGCCCGCAGAATGAGCGGCGTGAGAAATTCCTGCTTGTCATCAAACACAACGATTTCCGCCTTCTTGTAGCGGGTGAGGTGAATCAGCGGTTTCGCGGTCGATTCCACGCCATGCAGCGAAAAGTTCCCTTCAAGCTGTTCCCCTTTCACAAAGGGATCCGTGGGGGCCATGGTCGAGAAGGAACGGAAAGCACCATACCGGGTTTCCACACTTTCCTGACTGGCCAAAGCCCGTAAGGCGTCGGCAGCGGAACTGTCTGTAATCGTGGAAAGCGCGGCCAGGGCAAAAATCCGGAATGCCGGTTCGTTCTGCGCCGCTTCCTGCAATGCCGGCACGCCATCGGCATTTCCCAGATATGCCAGTGCACATCCCGCATGAAACCGGGCTTCCAGGTCTCCGGAAGAGAGCCCCATTCGCAACGTGGGAATGGCTTCCGGGCCGATCGCTTCCAGTTGCAGCGAGGCCACTTCAGCGGTGGGGCCAAATTGAATTTCTTCTTCCAGACGCTGGATCCGCATATGCCGTTCCACGGGAGTCTCATTCAGAGACATGGAGCGGATGCACTGCAAATAGCGGGGATAATTATTCCGGTAACGTTCATGGACGACCAGTTCCAGCCGCGAATTGGTTTTTGCTTCCGCGAGCGGGCGGCGGATTCCGTGTTCATCATAGTCGTGAAATCGCCGGCCGATCCGATCCGCAATTTGCCGGGACATGCGAACCGTGGCATATTCGCTGCGAATGGCAATTGTCAGGGACCGGCTTTCGCCCAGGTATGAAGCTGCTCCGGGAATCCGGCCGCGACGATGCCCGGCCGCCCGTTCCGTCCCCTTGGTCGAAGTTTCTCCCAGGGCGTCGATCAGGATGGGCCCGGAAGCGACCGCGACCTGCCGTCCTTCATGGACTTCCCCCTGCATCAGCGCCATTTCCCGCAAATAACAGGGCATCAACCAGCCCCCTGCCAGGCTGACCGCTTCACTTCCATCAGGCAAGGTGACTTCCACATCGATCTTCTCCCCCTTTTTGCAAATGGGAGGGATATAGGCTGTCACCACGACGAGCGCCGTATTGGCGGAACTCAGCAATGTTTGAGGATCCTTGACTTCATTCTTCCGCAAATCTTCCAGCAACATGGTCCGCAAGTGTGAGGCTGGCGGATCTTCTCCCGTGCCGTCCAGACGATCGACGAGACCGACTCCCTGCACCTTGATATAGCCGTTGTCGCCGATCTTGATGTAATCCCCGATCATGCGGGAATGGCCATTCTCGCCATGGATGGCGTCCCGCACGTTCTTCTGACGCTCCTTCTCCATTGCTGCTTCTTTATCAGCAAATGGTTTTGCCAGATCAAAGTCACTGCAACCGGGACTCACCACGGCGAGCAGCAGACAGAGCAATGCGAGGCGTCTTGCCGGCATGGGAGGCTCATTTCGGAACAACGGTTCATCTCCGTGATGGAGTCCGTTCTTCATACCTGAAGGGAAAGGAAGGGGGGGAATTGGAAAAGGAAGGCGAGGGGCGAATGCCCGTCTGATGCCCAGTCAGGGCTTGATATGGAAATGTTTCTCGGCAGGACCTCCCGTCATTGGTCGGGCGCAGGTCATGCTTCTTTCCCACGGGACGTGGGATCAGGCCAGCATGGATAGCATGAACCTCAAAAGACCTGCAAGAGGAAATCGTCATTCCCCCGTGTAACCGGTCCGAACGGGAGTCCGGATGGCAACTTTCGCCTTTTTGGAATGGAACGGCAGTGGGGAATCAACGATCAGAAGGATGTCTTTTCGTCGGGAGTTTGAAACGGGCGGCGATTCTTGACGTAAGACATCCAGTGCAAAGCGATTGCGACAATAATAGCCATGCATTGACCGGCCCAGAAGCTCCAGCTACCCTATGCGGTTCGCCTAATTTGGATTTTTGTCCAGTATGATCCGCCTGTTAAAGATTGATTGTTAAAGACATGGGACGTATCGAGAGATCGCGTGAAATTGCTCGTTCGCGAGCCCGGAAAGTCAAAATCAAGAAGCTGCGCGCCAAGTTTGCTGCTGCCAAGACTGATGCGGACAAGAATGCTGTTCGCGAAAAAATGTCGCGCGTCAGCCCGCTGGTTGTGCTCGAATAACTGTTTCCCGTTCCATGATCGTCTTTTGCCGGGTCTGACGGACGGGACGGAATCAATCCGGTTTACGGAACATGTTCGTTCCCGAAAGCTCTCAACTGGCAGGGAGAATTTTGATGCTGCGCCGACTGATTCCCGTGGTCTGTGTGCTGGTCGGCATGACATCGAACTCTGCGAAAAACGGAATGCAGGCGGCCGAGACAACTGGTCCCATCTACGAATTGCGGACCTATCATTGCGAACCTGGCAAACTTCCCGCATTGGAAGAACGCTTCCGGAATCACACGATTCAATTATTTGAGAAGCATGGAATCAGAAATTTGGCGTATTGGACGCCTGCTGTTGATGCAACATCCCCTCCCGTTGACACACTTGTTTATCTGCTGGAATATCCCAGCCGGAAAGCGGCTCAGGAATCATGGGAACACTTCCGGGCCGATCCGGACTGGAAGCGTGTGACTGCGGACAGTGCCGCGAAGCACGGCAAAATTCTTGCCCGCCCCCCGGAATCCGTTTTCCTTTGTAAAACAGATTATTCTCCGGAAATCGGCCCGCCAAAGGCGGGCAAAATCTATGAATTGCGGATCTATCAGGCCGCTCCTGGCAAGCTGGAAGCCTTACATGCCCGATTTCGCCAGCATACCGATGCCCTGTTCCAGAAGCATGGAATGCAGGCGTATGGATATTGGGCACCGCTTGATCCTCCCGCTTCAACAGAGACGTTGATTTACCTTCTCGAGTTTCCGGATCGGACGGCTGTTGCAGAAAGGTGGGATGCATTCCGAAACGATCCCGAATGGAAGAAGGCTTTTGCGGATTCACAGGTTGACGGCCCACTCACCAGTCGTCGTCCGGATTCCCTGTTGCTGATCGTGGAACCGTTCTCTCCCGTCGCGAAGTAAAGCATCTCCACGTGGGATGGAGGGTGTTCCATCCTGGCATTTTGCTGATGCACACGCTGGGAACGTCCATAATTTTTCGGGCGATCCTTGATTAATCTCTGGCGATGTTTTTCAGAAGCCGCACAGTGCACAACGATGCGGAAGAAACTTTTTTTCAAAGATTGAATTGCGTTCCGTCACCCGCGACAATGGACATTTGCAGCCTTGAAGCGGGCTGAAAATGGCTGTGCCCGCGGAAAACCGTATCTGTTGAAAATCCGTCCGCCCGCGGACAATACGGATCGTTTTGGTGGAATCCGCGAGATTCAGGTCGGGCGCGCTTCTTCTCCCTGTCCGGAGACTTTCCAGGTCTCACCGACAGCATCAGTGACTTCAACAGAATATCCGGACAGAGCGGTATGGCTTTCATTGAAACGAAAAACCTGAGTATGACACTCGATTGCGCTTATCAGTCGAGTATCCGACCGGACTCCACCACCAATTATGGAATTGATGAAGTTCTGACCGCCTGCCCGGCCACGGGAGATTTGCTGGATGTCAATTACGACTGGAACCGCGTCCCGGTCCCCACGTCATTGCGGGAATTCGAATCCCGCTGGAATACTCGCCGTAATCCATTGGATTTCAGTGGTGTCTGGCGATTTCGCGAATTGCTTCCATTCGCCCCGCCCGAGCAGATTGTCACGATCGGAGAAGGACAGACCATCCTGCAGAACTCGGCCCATGTCGCCCGGTATGTCGGCGTCAAAGAGGAGAATCTGTTCCTGCAATATGAAGGGTTGAATCCCTCGGGGAGTTTCAAGGACAACGGGATGACCGCTGCTGCCACTCATGCCCGGATGGTGGGAGCGACAATGGCAGCCTGCGCCTCGACCGGAAATACGAGCGCATCGCTGGCCATCTATGCTGCCGTCACAGGCTTGTTTCGCGTGATCGTCTTCGTCGGAAGCGGAAAAATTGCCTATGGGAAACTTTCACAGGCGCTCGACTACGGGGCGGTCACGTTGCAGATTCAAGGGGATTTCGACGACGCTTTGAAGCAGGTTCGGGCGGTCTGCAAGGAAGCGGGAATTTATTTATGCAACAGCGTGAATCCGTTCCGCCTGGAAGGTCAGAAAACCATCATGTACCGGGTCCTGGAGGGTCTGAACTGGGAAATTCCCGACTGGATCGTGGTTCCCGGCGGAAATCTCGGAAATTCCAGTGCGTTCGGAAAAGCGTTCATGGAATTGAAGCATCTGGGACTGATCGATCGTGTTCCGCGACTGGCGGTCATCAACGCCGCAGGGGCGAACACGCTGTATCAGCTTTACGAACAGAAAGGACTCCGCTGGAACAATGGACATCCAGACGAAACCCTGATTTCATCGTTTTACCAGGGGATGGATGACGAGAATCGCCGTGCGCAAACGCTGGCAAGTGCCATTGAGATCAACCGGCCGGTCAACCTGGAGAAATGCTTGCGGGCTCTGGATTTTTGTGAGGGAGTTGTCCGGGAAGTGGATGACGGCGAAATTCTGGACGCCAAAGCCCAGGTGGGTGCGGGGGGGTTTGGCTGCGAACCCGCGAGCGGGGCCAGCGTGGCAGGGGCGCGATTGCTGCGGGAGCAGGGAATGATTGCTCCCGGAGATCGGGTGGTCTGTATTCTGACAGGGCATCAGTTGAAAGATCCTTCCGCAACGGTGGAATATCATGCCGGGCAGAAAGGGAAAGCCCCTGGAAGACGGGATGAGAATGCCGTTCAGGCAAACAAAGCCGGAAAATTTCAGAATTCGCCGGTACTCGTGGAAAACAACTTTCAAAGAATTATGGATGTCGTGACCCGAATTCGCTAAAGTTTGCTTCACGCCTCGTGTTGTGCTTCATTTTGCTCGAACAGGGGTCTGAATGCGGTTCTCACGGTCAATCGGAACCGATCAGGATTCCATCAGGCAGATTTCACTCAGCAAGAGGGACTGACGTGGCCGGTTTGTTCCGGCCACACCCCGGGAGATTCACGTTTCACAACTCCTCGCAGTCTGAGAGAACTCTGACCATTTGCAATACAAAGGCAGGCGTTAATGTTGCCGGGTTGCCGGACAAACAGCAGACAGATAAATAGCAGACAGGCAGGGGATCGCCCCAGGACGGAGTAGTGCGATGTTCAGCCCATATGAAGAACTTGAATATCTGGCGGACTATCTTCCCGACGAAGGAGAATCGGTCCTGGTGACGCGCCAGGCCGGGGAGCTTGTCTGCAAACCGCATCCCGAAGACGACTTGCGGGATGGAATCGACAATGCGGAATTGTATGGTTTTCTCGTCCAGGCGAACGAGCGTCTGGAATCCGCCGGAGCCATTCCTGTGCGATGGGCCGTTCTGCTCCTGATCTGGACGGGAGTGCTGTTGCACGGAATTCTGAAAATGTCCTGGGAACAATGGTATCTCTGGCCCGGACTGGCCATTCCCGTTTTTCTGGGAATGATGCACTGGATTCAGCATCGTCAGCGGACGCTCTTTCATCGGGAAATTGTCCCGCAACTCCACCGGGAACTCTCCGCTCGAAAGATTCGTCCCTATGCCCTGATTGCCGGTGTCCGACAGCATGGAGAATTGAGAACCCTGTTTGATGAACTGGTTCGCTGGCTCCCTCCACGCACATCACTTCCGACCGAGTTGAAACATCGTTAACAGATTTTCCGGTCGGAATGAATTGGGATGACAAGAGGATTCGCCCGCAATGGGGATTGAGAACCGGGGCTACATGACGGACGACGCGGCTTATGATCGCAGCCGGGGATCCCGGCCGGGCCGATGGACGATGGTAACGATTCTGATCGTCATGAACGTGGTCGTATTTATCCTTCAGACGCTGAACTGGCGGACAGCCCTGCTGGAACAATGGCTGGCACTGGATCTTTATGACGTGCTGCATGGTCAAATCTGGCGGCTGACGACTTATGATTTCCTGCATTCCACCGATGAAGGTCTTCCGCTGCACCTGCTGTTCAACATGTGGCTGCTGTATCTGACGGGGCGCCGCGTGGAAGACAAACTGGGCTCAAACGAATTTCTGGCATTTTATCTCGTGGCCGGGATTCTTTCGGGAGTTGGCTTTCTCCTGTGGGGAGTGATCACGCAAACCGCGGGTGTGGCCATCGGTGCTTCCGGGGCCGCCGTCGCTGTGCTGATCGTCTATGCCCTGAACTGGCCCAGCGAACGCTGGTACATTTATGGAATCCTGCCGATGCCGGTGGGTGTCCTGGCACTGATTGCCGCGGCCCTGGACATCATGCCGATGGCACAACAGCTTTTACAGGGACATCAGAACAAGAGCCATGTGGCCCATGCCGCGCATGTGGGAGGAATGCTTTTCGGACTTCTCTATGCCCGGTTTGGCTGGCGAATTACGTCGTTCCTGGGAAACTGGTCCAATCTCCCGCGCCGACCCCGGGGAGCCTCACGCCCCCCGTTGCGAGTTCATGTTCCGGACGCGGAACCCGAACCGGTCGCCCAGAAAATTCCTCCCGACGTTGAAGCCCGCCTGGATGCTCTGCTGGAGAAGATCTCTCAGCAGGGAGAAGCGACCCTGACCGACGAGGAACGCCATTTTCTCACGGAGACCAGTCGTCGTTACCGGGAACGTCATTGATCGGCACGGGCATTTGCCATTTCTCCAGAAAGCTGCCGTCCGGGCTCTCTGGCATCAGCCAGAGATTGTATTCCGCCCGCGTCCGCAATCATGGTCTTCGGCCTGCGGTGCATGACTTGCGGAAACCGGATATAGTGCTGTTTTCCTTCCCGGTTGCTCCAAGAGACCTGGCATGTCGTTGACGTCCGCCCTCCGCAATTCCCGTTTCATGAAGGCTGCTTTCTGTGAACCGACGGACTGCACGCCGATCTGGATCATGCGCCAGGCAGGACGGTATCTTCCCGAATACATGTCCGTCCGCAGCCGAGTGACGTTCATTGAACTGTGCAAGCGCCCGGAACTGGCTGCGGAAGTGACGCTCACAGCCCGCGATGTGCTGGGTGTGGACGCAGCCATTTTGTTTGCCGACCTGCTGCCAATTCTGGAGCCGATGGGGTTCCATCTCGAATACCAGAAGGGAGAAGGCCCGGTCATTCACAACCCGCTTCTCTCGTCCCGGGATGTCGATCGTGTCCAGCGGCTGGAAACACCTGCCGCACTCGATTATGTCTACGAAGCCGTTCGTCTGATCCGCAATGACCTTCCTCCGGATATTCCACTTCTGGGCTTCGCCGGAGCCCCGTTCACGCTTGCTTCTTATGCCATTGAGGGAGGAGGATCGAAAAACTACGTCCGCACCAAGTCACTGATGTTCAGCGATGCCGGAGCCTGGCGGCAACTCATGGAATGCCTGGTGGCCAGCCTGGCTGATTATCTCAATGCCCAGATTGAAGCGGGCTGTCAGGCCGTTCAGATTTTTGACAGTTGGGCGGGATGCCTGAGTCCTTCGGACTACCAGCTTTATGTGCAACCTTATACGCAACGGCTGATTGAGTCGGTCACTCCCGGTGTTCCCGTCATCAATTTTCTGACGGGAAACCCCGCTCTGCTGAAACATCAGATTGCTGCGGGGGGACAGATTATCGGGGTCGACTGGCGGGTCGATTTGAAAGAAGCCCGGCAACTTGCCGGTCCGGAGCGGGCCGTGCAGGGAAATCTGGATCCCGTTTCGCTGTACTGCGAACGACCCGTTCTGCAATCACGGGTGGAGCAGATTTTACGGAGCGCCGGCAATCAACCGGGACATATTTTTAATCTGGGACATGGAGTGCATCCGGACATGAATCCCGATCATGTCAAAGCATTGGTGCGGATGGTCCATGAACTCAGTGCCGTTTCCTGAAGGAGTTCATGACATGTTGCCGCAGATTGTCCTTGTCCGGCATGGCGAAACTCCCTGGTCCACGGAAGGGCGGCATACCGGCCATTCGGATCTTCCGCTCACCGAAGCGGGTGCCGAAGAAGCACTGGGGTTACCAGCGCGACTTGGCTCCTTTGTTCCCGACCAGGTCTTCACAAGTCCATTGCTCCGCGCGCGGGACACCGCCCGGCTGGCGGGTTTTCCCCAGGCCGAAGAAGATCCGGATCTGATGGAATGGCATTATGGAACTCTCGAAGGACTGACGCTGGCGGAAATTCATCAGCAGATGCCCGGCTGGTCCGTCTTCCAGAACGGCAGTCCGCGGGGGGAGAGCGTCGACCAGGTCATCGAGCGGGCGGGCCGGGTTGTGGCCCGATTACGGGAACTGGAAGGACGAACATTGCTCTTCCTGCACGGGCATATTTCCCGGGTCATTGCTGCCCGCTGGTGCGGATTGCCGCTGGAAATCTGTCCACATCTGATGCTCAATACCGCTGCTGTCAGCGTTCTGGGATACGATCGGCGACGGACGATGCCCGCCATTTTATCCTGGAACATCCGGGGAGCGCTTGTGTTGTCTCCGCAGGTGGAAGTGAATGTGGACGAGGAAGGGTAAAGCGGTGGCCAATTGTTTCTCGGCGCGATCCCCCTTCGCCCGCAACTGTCGTTGATCAATCGAACGAAAATTGACTTCCTTTTTTTTACGTTTAGAATTTCTCCAGACACTGAATTGTCGCCCTGTCTGCCGTTTGCCTTCATTTCTTCAGGAAGCACAATTCCATTACCGGCTGGTTCCGGTCATTCCTTTTGATCCCTGGAGGAACAGATCCAAATGCTCGGAGAGCTGATTCCCTGTGGAGGGGGCGATCCCATTCCCCTGTTGCAGCCACGACTCGTCGTGGGCCGTCGCAGCAGTTGTGATATTGTGCTGACATTTCCGAATATTTCTTCGCAACACTGTGAATTCGAGCTGATCAACGGATACTGGCAGTTACGGGATCTGAACAGCCGGAACGGAGTCAAGGTGAATGGAGAGAGAATCGATTCCCGGTACCTGCATCCGGGTGACATCGTTTCTATCGCTAAAAACAGCTATGAAATCCAGTACGAGCCGGTGGGCGCTCCCCCCGCGATTCTGGAGGAAGATCCCTTCGCCATGAGCCTTCTGGAGAAAGCAGGGCTGCAAAAGCGCGACGAAGAGAAACGCCGCAATCCTCTTCCTCCGGCAACCAAAAAAGGAGCCCTCAATCGCGAGTTCGACGCGGATGAAGATGCCGCGATGGACTGGCTGATGGGCGATGCCTGACGATGGCTGCCGCCAAAAAGAAACCCCGCAAGATTCGCGTCGCCTTCCATAAAAACCGGGGAAACCGGACCCGACAGACGGATCTCACGCGCACGTCCCGCGAACAGGCCGAATCGCTGGACGATCTGGAAAATCGTGAACGTCTGACCGGAAAAGGATCCCTGACCCGGTTTCGGACAATTCTCACCGACGATGATTCCGAAGAAAGTCCCCAACGGGCACTCGATGAGGAAAAGAGTCTCGCGGGCCGTGTCCTGGCGGCAGTGGGGGCCAATCAGTGTCGCGTCCAGATGGAAACCGGAGAGATCTTTCTCTGTACGGTTCGCCGCCTGCTCCGGACGATGAAACGCGATGCCCGGAATGCCGTTGTTGCCGGCGACCGCGTCCGGGTCACTCCCGAGAGCAATGTTGCCGGCATGGGAGCAACAGGAGTGATTGAGCGTGTGGAACCTCGTCACAGCGTCTTAAGCCGGGGAAGCCGCAACAAAGCCCATCTCCTCGTGGCAAATGTCGACCAGGCCGTTATCGTGGCATCTGTTGCTGAACCGAATTTAAAACCGGGTCTGATCGACCGTTTTCTTTGCAGTGCGGAAAAAGGGGGGATTCGCAGCATCATCTGCATCAATAAAATTGATCTTGGCCAGGCGCATCTGCTGCAACCGCTCATCGGTCAATATGCCCGGCTGGGCTATCCAGTCCTGTTAACAGATGCACTCCGGGGAGAAGGGATTCCCGAATTACGCGCCTGGCTGCGGGGACGGGAAACCGTTTTCACCGGTCAAAGCGGGGTTGGAAAATCGTCGTTGCTGAATGCCATTCAGCCGGGGTTGGGGCTCAGCACCGGAAGCGTCAGCACGGAGACCAGCAAGGGACGCCACACGACCCGCGTCACACAATTGTTACAACTGAGCCAGGGCGGCTGGGTTGTCGATACGCCCGGCATTCGCAGCCTGCAACTCTGGGACATCCTTTGTGAGGAAGTGGAAGGACTCTTTATCGACTTTCGCCCGCATGTTCCGCATTGCCGTTTTCCGGACTGCACGCACATTCATGAAGCAGGATGTGCTGTGAAACGAGCCGTCGAACGGGGCCTGCTGGCCCTGCCCCGCTACCAGAGTTATTGCCGCATTTTTTCCGGCCAGGACGAAAGTGAGTGAGAACGTCTTTCACGGAAAGGCTCTCAAACGCAGGGAAAGCAGAGAAGCGAATAACGGCCAGGTGCTATGGCGAAGTGAGCTCACAATCTTTTTGTTTGAACCCGGTATTCCCCCTTCAGTACAGTCTTAGCAATGGGCGGACGCTGGAGCCGTCCTGTACCTTGGGCACGTCAGGACGCTGTCATGAAATTCTGGGATGATTCGCTTCGAATCTGTTCGAAATGCCGGAAGAAGGTTTCCCTGCAGGGAAATGAAAAGAGTCCCTGCCCTCACTGCGGTCGGACAGTCTGGTTCTTTGACTATCGAAAGCTGCCGGAACCGCCTCCAGTTCCGGAACTGCCTCGTGAGGGGCTTCTGGGACATCCCGTGACGGTGATGATGCTGGGAGTGCTGGGTTTTCTCAGCCTGATTGCACTTCTCTCGTTTTCAAATTCGCTGATGGTCTCGATGGTCTGTGCTCTTGTCGCGGTCGGTCTTGGAATCTTCGGCATGATGCGACATGCAGAGACAGTTGAAACGGAGAAGCAACTTGTTCATTACGTGAAGGTTCTGGAATTTGCAGAGGCCCTGCGGAATCAAACGGGGGAACTGACAAAGCGATATCAGAATTTACTGGTGACCGGAAATCATCGGATTGAACATTATTATCGTGACATTTTTGAAGCAGCGGAACAGGAGAAGCGAACGGCGGAAGAGATTCGTCAGGCAGCGCATCGAGATCGTCAGGCAATCAGGAGTGTTGAAGACAGAATTTTTCTGATGGCGGAACGACTCGTCTCAGATCATCTGAAATGGATGACGAACAAGCTGCGGGCCGATCCGGAAAGTTATCAACGCCAGAAGATGACACTGACGAAGACATTCGACTTCGTGGAAGCTGTCGGCTATCAACTTCCGCACGACACGCGAAATTCAGCACTGGTCAGTCTGAAGAGTGCTTATCAGGGAAAGGTTCGCGAACAAGCTCTCAAGGAGGAGCAGCGTCGCCTCAAGCAGCAGGCGCGAGAAGAAGCCCGATTGATTCGCGAACGCGAGCGAGAAGTTGTTGAAGCGGAAGCCCGGGAAGCAGAATTGGCGGAACGCCTGAAAGAAGCCTTATCGGCGCAGGCTGGGATTCATTCCCACGAAGTGGAAGAACTCCAAAAACAACTGGCGGAAGCCCAGGCCAAAGCAGAACGGGCGAAATCACTGGCCCAACTGACGAAAGTCGGACACGTCTACATTCTGTCGAATATTGGCTCCTTCGGAGAGAACGTCTTCAAAGTCGGCATGACTCGTCGGGAAGACCCTCATGACCGTGTGCGGGAACTGGGGGATGCGAGCGTTCCATTCCCGTTTGATGTGCACGCCATGGTCAGTTGCGACAACGCTCCTGCCCTGGAAAATGCCTTGCATCGCGAACTGACCCGCCATCGTGTCAACCGGGTGAATCTGCGGAAAGAATACTTCAGCGTGGATCTGGTTGTCATTTTGGATGCCGTCAGGAAGCATCATGGAGTCATTGAATATGTGGCTGAGCCGGAAGCCCTGGAATACCGTGACAGCCAGAATATCAGCCCGGACGAACTGGCCGAATTGACGGAGGAACTGACGGAAATGGGGGTGAACTTCAATGAGGATGATGAGTTTGAGCCGGTCGCAGGTTCAGTCTGATTTTCCATTCTCGCTGGACCGTCTGTCTCTTTGTCAGCCCGATTTTGTCGGGACTTATCAATTTTCTCCGACATTTTCGTAATTCATGGCCTCGACCAAACGACAGCAGATTCTGAAATTGCTCCGGCAGCACGGAATGCTGAGACCCCGCGATCTGCAGGCGGTTGGTATTTCGCCGGGATACCTCAACCAGTTGTCTCTGACAGGGGTTTTGCATCGTCTCAGCCGAGGACTGTATGTACTGGCTGATGCAAAGCCGCAGGAGCATCAGTCTTTCGCCGAAGCCTGCAAACGCGTGCCTCACGGAATCGTCTGCCTGCTGAGCGCCCTGCAATTCCACGGGCTGACCACACAAGCTCCCTTTGAAGTCTGGATCACCATCAGCAAGAAAGCCTGAGGCCAAGGTAGTTGACATCGACCTGCGGGAGACGATGGTCGATGTCGGTGGTCTGGAAATCATGACGGCCGACAAGGTCACGCTACGGCTGAATGCCGTGGTGACTTACAAGATCGTTGACGCCCGCAAGGCGGTCAGCCAGACGGATGACGTTCGACAAGCCCTGTACCGGGAAACACAGCTTGTGCTGCGGGGCGGGGTCGGTGCCCGGGAACACGATGTTTCCTGGCGGACAAAGATGCCGTGGCGAAGGACATCGAGGAGAACGTCCGTCGTCGGGCTGGTGGCCCCAGAGGGTGCCCCGGGTCTGGAGATCACTTCGGTCGGGATCCGGAATGTGATTCTGCCGGGTGATATGAAAGACCTGATGAACAAGGGCACGGAAGCCAAGAAGGCCGCCGAGGCCAATCTGATCTCGCGGTGTGAGGAACATGCGGTCGCAGGCCAATACGGCCAAGCTACTGGTGGAGAACCCCGTCCTCATGCGACTGCGGGAACTGGAAGTCCTGGAGAAGATCGCCGCGAACGGCAAGCTGAATATCGTCATGGGCGAGAAGGACCTGGCCGACAAGGTGGTCAACCTGTTGTGATGTCGCGCCTCCGGTTTGAGCAATCAAGCCGGGAGCCTTTTCATTTCCTGGTCCACATACAGTGACATGGAACTTCTAGCAATGGTTGATTTCAAAGGTCGATGCGACCGCATCGGCTGAGATGGCCAAGTTCCTGCGGATGTTTTCGGATCACATTCGCATCTGTGCTGTCTCATGAGAGATTAGCCTTCCCGCTCAACGAACGTATGATCCACTCGCGCGAGCACTCGACATTCAATTGCTCGACCATGTATGCGACCTGAAGTGAATCGGAGCTTTTTGAGCAGAGGGGGGTATGTATCCCACTCTCCGCCAGAGTACACGCCGCTCCCGTTTGCTGTGGCAGCTGTCACGTTGCCAGAAACGTCCACCGTAAGAACATAAGCGATGCCGTCGTTGAAAGTGTTGCAGTTCTCATAATCGTCCTTCAACATGCCGACGAGGTTACGCTCATGTACATCACGCAGAAATGGAGGCACCTTCAGCTTCTGTTGAACCTGATCCAAGTTCAATGGCTGGGGATACTCATCCACGCGGATGTGCCGCCAGGCTGTGTAGAGCCGCTCATCCGCTTCGACGACGAGCACCACTTTGGGGATCGGATGATCAAACTTTGGAAAGTCTTTTGACTCTTCTGGCTTGCCTTTGATGAATTTCGTTACCGAGCGAGTTCGCCCATTATCCCAATAGGTCGTTGATTCCCCATCGGGTTTACCGTCCGTGTACTGAGCAACGCTCCAGAGTACACCATTGTGGTAGGTCGTCACCTTTCCGTGCGATATCCCCTCTTTGATTTCCGATTCGCAAAGCCAGTGATTCTTGGAGAAGACGTCGTACTCCCAGTCGACTCGGTTCGGATAATCGCGAAACATCCCGGTGCCATCCTTCACAATTTGCTTGCGATGTTGATCCCAGGCATTGTGGACGATTCGCGTTTCATCGGTCCCGTATTCCGCTTGGAGTTCTGGCGTTCCGTCGTCGAAGAATCGAATCCAAGCTCCGCGTCTCTTGCCTTGGACAGTGTTGATTTCTTCGGCCAGCTGGCCATTTTCATGAAACAACCGTATTGGCTCGGCGGCGTATCCATCCTTGTCCTTGACGTACCGCTTCTGAATCGCGCCACTCGGATAGAACCATTCAATGACTCGATATTTCCCTTGTTTGGATTCCTTTCGCTTCAGTTGTCCGCTGGGCCAGAAATCCCCAGAGACTTTGCCCGCCTTGTAATACATCGCATCCCGAATACTGCCGTCGTCGAAGAATTCGCGGTAAGCACCATGGGGTTTGCCCTTTTTCACCTCCAAGGTTTCTTTGATCTGCCCGTTCGAATAGTGAAGCTGAACCATTCCCGTAAATTCATTATCAATGGGTGCCCCCAATTCGTCCGTTGCCAATTCAGCGATATGGTCGCGTATCCAAGAGTCTATCGACCGACTGCCACGCAACATGAAACGCATGAATGATTTCTCAAGCCGGGCAAATGCCACGATGCTTCCGAACAGTCCATCCCATGGATTGCTCACCTCAAATTCATGACTGTGCTGCTGATAAACGGCACTTGCATCGCGAAGAGCTGTCGCGGCTTTCGTCAAATCGAGATCGTCGAGTAATGCCGCCAACTCACTGACACCATGATTGCCACCACGGTTATAGAAAAACTGGGTGAACCCGCCGTTCGGCACGTCAATAGTCGCGGCGGACCAAGCTGGGATTGCCGCGTGATGGGCTGCCAGCACGGCATCAGGAAACTGATGGGCATGGTCGGCGATCGCACTCGCAACCACTGAAGCCAAGTTGTCGTCTCGGTGGCGAAAGTAGTCAATCCGGCTCAATCGCGGGAGCTTTTGCTGATTCGGCATGAACATACCTGTACATGACTCAACGCTTCACTTCGTTGGGGGACATTCTATCTCGTTGGATTGTGTTCCTGAAGTATGTTCTCCAAGTCTGGGCCGACACAACAATTGCAGATCGACATTCCAACCATCAATCGCATTTCAGAAATACGGGCCAATGAGCATTCAAGATCGGAAGCGAGGCCGCCTGCTGGGACGGGCTGTTGGTGACGCCCTGGGTGCAGCCGTCGAGTTTCGGCCGCCAGGCAGCTTTGTGCCGGTCACCGGCTATCGGGCCGGCGGTCCGCATGGGCTCAAGTGGACCGATGACACTTCGATGGCGCTGGCTCTGGCAGACAGCATGTTGCAGGCCGGCTGGGATCTGGATGACCAGAGGCGGCGGCACGTCTCCTGGTGGAAGCATGGAAGATATTCCGTGAACGGTCGGTGCTTCGATATCGGGATCACCACCAAGACTGCACTCGGTCGCTTTCACCAGCATCAGAATCCCTGGACTTCGGGCAATCCCTCTGAAGGTCCAGCGGGAGCGGGTGGATCATACGGCTGGCTCCTGTGCCGATCCAGTTTCTTCAGGAACTCGATAACCCGGATTATTCACACCCTCTTTTGGTGATAACTGTTTTTTCTGGAGGATGTCGGAGGATTTTCCAGGGTTCAAGTTCCCCCTCCCCAAGGTTGGTTTTGCTCTGTTCCCCGTGACCACAACGACAGAGTTTCGGTCAGATTCAACTCTTCACAGACATGGTACATCACCGGCACACCATCGCCGCTATCTCCCCGAACATGGATCGACACATCCGGCCAGACGGATCTCAGTTTGCTGGTGAGGAATCGCAAGTCATCGTCCGCTCCCAGTGCGGCCGCACTGGTTCCGTGTCGCAGACCCACCAGCAGCACGAAATCATTCTCGGCGCAGGTGATGGCAATGGGGAGATACTGATGCTGCCCATAATACCCATGAAAAAGCGTGAGCTGCTGCTGACCATGGGTCTCAATCATCAAAGGCATCGATGTCGAGTGTCAGTGAGGTCAGAGGATGTTTTCAAAGGTTACAGGGATATTTTATTACGAATTGGCGAACGGATTCAGTCCCAGTTCAGCGTGGACGCGCTCTGGTACTCCGTGACGCGAGTTTCAAAAAAGTTCTTTTCCTTCGAAAGATCGATAGTTTCGCTCATCCAGGGGAAAGGATTGGAAGAGCCGTATTGAGTCGGCAGTCCGATACGTTCCAGGCGGCGGTCCGCGATAAACTGGACATAATCGCGGAACAGATCAGCGTTCAGTCCCAGTACGCCGCGAGGGAGGACGTCGCGGGCGTATTCAATTTCGACTTCGACCGCGTGTTTGACGCGAGTGATCATTGCCTGCTGGAATTCCGGGGTCCAGAGATTCGGATTTTCGGTGCGGATGCCGTTGATCAGATCGATCCCGAAGTTCAGGTGAATCGTTTCATCCCGCAGAATGTATTGGAACTGTTCTCCAATTCCGGTCATCAGATTGCGGCGATGGAAAGACAGGACCATCACGAACCCGGTGTAGAAGAAGATTCCTTCCATAATGAGATAATAACCGATCAGGTTCTTCAGAAACGCCTGAGCTCCTTCGAAGCTCTCGGTGGAAAACTCCGGATCGAGAATTTCCGCGGTGAGTTCCATCTCCAGTTCGTCCTTGCGGGCGATGGCGGGAACTTCGTGGTACATGTTGAAGACTTCCCCTTCGTTGAGCCCCAGACTCTCCACGATGTACAGGAAAGTATGCGTATGAACGGCCTCTTCAAAGGCCTGCCGCAGCAGATATTGCCGGCATTCCGCATTGGTCACATGCCGGAAGATGGCCAGCACCAGGTTGTTCCCGACAAGGCTCTCCGCAGTGGCGAAGAAGCCGAGATTCCGCAGGATGATCCGGCGTTCATCTTCGGTCAGCTTGCTCGACTTCCAGGTTTCGATGTCCTTGTTCATCGGCACTTCGGTCGGCATCCAGTGATTGGCACAGCCATTCAGATAATACTCCCAGGCCCACTGATACTTCAGGGGCATCAACTGGTTGACATCCACCTGATGGCAGTTGATCAGTCGTTTTTCACGGGCTTTGACGCGACCGGATTGATCTGATGTGGAAGACTGAAAGGAGATTTGAGTCATGGTCAATGGCTTTGGGTTGTTTCCGGACATGCCCAGCTGATTGTTCGAAACGTCCGGAGAATTGATGAGTTGGAAATTGAATCAAAAAAACTTGCGTAGAATGATCGAAACCGGTGATCGGATCGCAGTCTGATGCTCATTGATCATTCAGCAGTTCCAAATTCTCTTCCGAAGGGAAGAAGTGGGTAGGAGGAGACAGGATAAATCAGCTCTTTTCTCTATTTCCTCTCTTCTCATTCCTTTTCGTCACTTCGGATAATGCTGAAGACTTGGAAGTACTGTCATTGATCATTCCTCTCTTCCGCGCCCTCTGCGTCTCCGCGTGAATTTCTGGTCTGGTTCACGCGGAGTCGCGGAAACGCAGAGGGAGAAGGAATATAATTATTGACGACGCGGTGGAGCCCTTCTTTCAATGTTGGCCCCCCAAAATTGATGAGCAGACCTACGGAGAGATTCAACAGGCGGAGGTATGTCAAAAGCTGTTTGGAATAGACCGGTGCGAGCTTTTCAACGGATTTGATTTCAACAATCACAATCCCTTCAACAAGCAGGTCAAGGCGAAAACCGTCTTTGAAATGCATACCATCGAAATCGAACGACACAGGGACCTGGCGTTCCACGATCAGTTTTCGACGCATCAATTCACGTGCCAGAATCATTTCATAAACAGATTCCAGTAGCCCTGGTCCCAAACCTGCATGTAGCTTCACTGCTGCATCGACAATCTCATCTGTAATTTCGTCAATCTCTCTGTTCATGGCAATTCTCCGCGCCCTCTGCGTCTCCGCGTGAGTTTCTGATCTGGTTCACGCGGAGACCTGGAAAAGCCTGTTCATTACTGACAGGCTTCACAAGTTGGGTCATCGAGTCGACAAGCGGAGACGGTTTCGATCTCGCCTTCCCGTCGAATCTCGATATCGCTCGAGGCACTGCGGTTCTTCATCCATTTGGGCTGCACGCCAAAGCGGTTGATGTCCAGCGTCGATTTCTCCACCTGAGTGGCGGCCAAAGTCCGCAGGTAGTAAGTCGTCTTGAGGCCTTTCCGCCAGGCGAGCATGTACATGTCGTGCATCTTCCGCCCGCTCGGTTCCGCCAGATACAGATTCAGGGACTGCCCCTGGTCGATCCATTTCTGGCGCCGGGCGGCACATTCGATCAGCCATTTTGGTTCAATCTCGAACGCGGTGAGATATCGCTGGCGGATTTCCGCAGGAATTCGACCGATATTCTGCAACGAACCATCGTAGTATTTCAGTTCGTCCAGCATCCGGGCGTCCCACAGGCCGAGTTGTTTGAGTTCGGCAACAAGTGCTTCGCTGACTTGAGTAAACTCGCCGGAGAGATTGCTCTTGGCGTACAGGTGTTTATAGGCTGGTTCAATCGACTGCGAGGCCCCAATAATTGTGGAGATGGTGGCTGTGGGAGCAATCGCCAGTATATTGCTGTTCCGCATTCCATGCTGGGCAATGGCATCCCGCACCACCTGCCAGTCCATGGTCGAACCGGAGTCGACCGGAACCGGTTCGCCCCGTTCTTCCGCCAGCAGATGCAGCGTGTCAATGGGGAGCAGGCCCCGATGCCATTTTGAACCTTCATAACTTTCATAGGTGCCCCGGTCCCGGGCTAGATGTGCCGATGCCAGCAGGGCGAAGTAGGAGATGGCTTCCTGGCTGCGATCGGCAAATTCAACAGCCAGATCGCTGGCATAGCTGATCCCCAGCGCGCAGATGGCGTCCTGAAACCCCATCATTCCCAGACCCACGGGACGGTGCCGCTGGTTGGAGTTCGCGGCTTCCGGGGTGGGGTAGTAGTTGATGTCGATCACATTATCGAGCATCCGCACGGCGATTGTGACTGTTGCCTCCAGTTGCTGAAGGTCCAGTTGTCCTTCCCGCAGGTGATTGGCGATATTGATCGAGCCAAGATTACAGACCGCTGTTTCATCAGCGGACGTATTCAGCAGGATTTCCGTACACAGGTTGCTGCTGTGAACGACACCGGCATGGTCCTGGGGTGAGCGGATGTTTGAGGGATCCTTGAACGTCACCCAGGGGTGGCCCGTTTCGAATAATCGGGTCAGCATCTTTCGCCAGAGTTCCGTAGCGGAAACCCTGCGAAAGAGCTCGATTTCTCCCTCATCGGCCAGTTGTTCGTACTGTTCATAGCGCTGTTCGAACTCCTTGCCATACAGGTCATGGAGATCATTGACTTCATCTGGACTGAAGAGGGTCCATTGACCATTCTGACGGACCCGCTTCATGAACAGGTCAGGAATCCAGTTGGCGGTGTGCATATCGTGCGTTCGCCGCCGATCATCTCCGGTATTCTTTCGCAGATCCAGAAATTCCTCGATGTCGAGATGCCATGTTTCCAGGTAGCTGCAAACAGCCCCTTTGCGTTTTCCTCCCTGATTGACAGCCACGGCGGCATCATTCACCACTTTCAGGAAAGGAATGACTCCCTGGCTCTTTCCATTTGTGCCGTGAATATGGGCATTGGTGGCCCGGATGCTGGTCCAGTCATTTCCCAACCCGCCAGCCCACTTGGAGAGCAGGGCATTGTCCGAAACGACTTTGAAAATGTGATGCAGGTCGTCGCTGACTGTACTCAGATAGCAGGAACTGAGTTGGGGATGGGGGGTTCCCGAATTGAACAGCGTGGGGGTGGCGGAAGTGAACCGGAATGAGGAGAGAACTTCGTAGAACTCGATCGCCCGTTCTTCCCGCTGCTCTTCCCGCAGGGTGAGTCCCATTGCCACCCGCATCCAGAAGTATTGTGGTGTTTCGATCCGCCGGCTGTTGACGTGCAGCAAATAGCGGTCGTAAATGGCTTGCAATCCGAGATATCGAAACTGATGGTCGCGCTCGGGATGCATGGCCTGAGCCAGTTTCTCAAGATCGAAATTTCTCAGGTCCGCGGATAAACGGCCGGCGCGAATGCCATCAATGATATAATGTTCAAACTGATCCTGATGCAGCTTGTCCAGCGACTTGCTGTCGGGCGTCTGTCCCAGTGCTTCCTGGTAGATGACATTCAGCATCAGCCGCGAAGTCACGGTGTCATAAGCTGGATCGCGTTCAATTCGTGACCGTGCTGCGAGGATCTGGGCTCGATAAATTTCACGAATGGAAATTCCATCGAATACAGACCGTAGAACTTCTTCGGACAGTTCGTCGATATCGACAACCTCTTCCAGGCCGCGTCCTGCTTCTGCCAGCCGTTTCAGCACGCGATGGGAATCGAAGGGGACGCGGGTTCCGTCTTCCAACAGGACATGGACCTGGGCCGGGGCTTCCACGAGGGGAACGTCACCCCGGATTGCCCGCATCTTCGCATGTTCGGCACGATAGATGATGTAGCGCCGTGCCACGCGATAATGCCCACGGGCCATTAATTCCATCTCGACAAGATCCTGAATCCGCTCCACATCGATTCCGGAATTCTGGCTGGCCAATGGGGCGACATCTTCCGTCACGGATTGCATTACGCTGACGACATCCCGCTGGACTTCTTCTTCCAGAGGCTGTCCATCCGCAAGATTCAGTTCCGCGCGGAACGCATTGGAGATGGCATTTTGAATCAGATTGATTTCGAAAGGGACGTTACGGCCGTCCCGCTTCCGAACGGTCCACTCGTGAGGGGCACGAAGCATGTGAGTCAACTCCTCTCCGCATCACACCGATGCGGACTGACGCGATGCCGAAAACAACCCGGTTGCGACGGGACGAGGAATCCGCGCAGAGAATCGCCTCAAGACGGCCAATGGGAAACTGGCTAAGAATGGAAACCAGTCCGCTGTCCTGAAGACTGTGCGCAGCATCACACAACATCCTCGACCGCCCTTTCCCGAGAAGGTTCGGCAGATGAGCTCCCCACCCGATAGCTCCAGCTATCGATCTCCTGTGAACCGGGGGCACCCAGTTGCTGGCAGGTCTTCGGACTTGCGGACTTGTCCAGATCCAATGATCGGCGACACCTAATGGCCATCGCTTCCCAGTTCACAGGCAGAACTCAAAGAAAAAAGCCTGTGCAACCAGTGCATGATGATGGCGGTCGTTTCCGCTTACCGCTGCCGGGCAGTTCCGGATTTCCACCGGATTCCCTCTTGTTGAAACCGCAATTCCTTGCGGTTAACCAGCAACGAGGCACAGCATATCGTGCAATGTGCTTTTGTCAATGGAAATGCTGCGGATGGAGCGGGAACTCAATGGCATGATCAAAAGCCCACCGCAAAATGCGGAATGCACCGATCCCACTTGTGATTCTCCGTCAGTCGCCCGGTTTACAGATCCACCAGGGGAGAATCTTTTCGGAGATAAAGAGGATGTCTGGGCAGGCCCGCCTGGGTTTTTCCGAAGCATTTTGCCACGGCTTTCCATTGATGCAACTGGTTGCGAAGAGTGGCATCGCGGCCATTCAAAGTTGCATGAATGCCCCAGCAACAGACAACCAGCTGGCTTTTCTTCGTCCAAAGTTGGATCTGCTCATCGTTGGCGATTCCCACCGGGTCGGAAATCGTCCGCAGCCCCTGCGGATCGGTCGAACGATAGGCAAAGGCATTCAACATGACAAATTCACGAAACCCCCAGTCGCGGGCGAATCCAATGCAGCGGCGGACCGTGGGGTCGTTCACCTGTTCCGTGGCGGTCGATGGATTCAGCCCGATGAAAGCGATCCGCTCCTTTCGCGTCGCCCGTTCTGTTCCGAACCGGCGAATGAGGGTATAGCGATACTGGCGGCAGGGAGAATAACTGGCTTCGCTGAAGACATCTTCATCCACATGTCTGGCCAGAATCAGGGATGAAAGCCTGTCGGAATGAGGCACCTTCGGCTTCACGCGAACGTTCCTTTCTGCGGGGTATTTCTGTTGGATTGACATTTCAGTCCGGGATCGCGGGAGGCGAAATGCATTGTGGGCTGACCCGCGCACTCGCGGTGATGACTCGAAAAACCGGCACGACAAACAGGACCGTGGGGAAATGAACCCATTATCCCCGGCGATGAGGTTTGAAGCGATAACCGATTCCCCGGATGGTTTCGACCCGATCCGCACAATCGCCCAGTTTCCTTCTCAAGGAACGGATATGGACATCAATGGTCCGTTCCATGGAATTGGCATCTTCTCCACGGCTGCAATCCAGCAGTTCATTGCGGCTGAACGTTCGTCCCGGCTGACGGGCCAGGGTCCAGAGCAGACGAAATTCCGTCAGAGTGAGAACCAGTTCCTCGCCATGGAGCTTCACCTGGTGCCGGACGCGGTCAATTTCGATTCCCTCGATCTGAAGCGTGTCCTGGTCTGCATCGGTCGCGGGCGGTCTGCGTAACAGGGCTTTGACCCGTTCCACCAGCGGCTTGATGCGGAAGGGTTTCGAAACATAGTCGTCGGCTCCCAGGTTGAAGCCGACAATCTCATCAATCTCTTCGTCTTTTGCAGTGAGCATGACAATCCGCACCTGGCGCATGCGGGAATCGCTTTTGAGTTCCCGGCAGACCTGAAGTCCATCCGGTGGCGGGATCATCAGATCAAGCAGAACGACGTCGGGAACCTGCCGCTGGCAATTCAGCAGTGCCTCACGGCCGGAGGCGGCGGTGGTCACGTCGAAGTTTTCTTTCTGGAAATTATAAACCAGGGCATCGCGAATGGCTGCGTCGTCTTCGACAATCAACAGTCGGGGATTACTCATGGGATCGCGGATTGTCCTCCTTCCAGCTTCCGGGCATGGCGGATAATTCGGCCTTCCACCAGATAAACCACGTCTTCAGCGATATTCGTGGCGTGGTCGGCCACGCGCTCCACATGCCGGACTGCGGAAAACAGGTGGAGATAGGAATCGAGCAGCGCCGGTTGCTGGTGCATGGCATCAATCAACTGGTCGAGAAGTCCTTTGGTCACGTGATCGATCTGATCATCCTCGGCGCAGACCTGCCGGGCCAGTTCACTGTTGAGGTCCACATAGGCATCAATGCTGCGGTGCAGCATGTCCACGGCCCGTTCGGCCATTTCGGTCAACTGGTCGGGGATGACGACCTGGGGGGAATTGAGCAGTCCACTGGCCCGTTCGGCGATATTCACCGCGAGATCGGCGACCCGTTCCAGTTCTCCCGAGACTTTCATCACGGTTGTGATCCGCCGCAGATCAATCGCGACTGGCTGATACAGGGCCAGAATTTTCAGGCAGGCGTCCTCAATGCGGACGTCCCAGCGATCGATGTCGGTGTCTTCGCTGATCAATTGCCGGGTCTCTTCGAAATCCGGCGTGGAGAGCTGCCGGACAGCCCGGTGAATCATGTCTTCCACGCGGGCGCACATCGAAAGCAGGTCCCGGTGCAGGTCCGACAGATCAAGTTGCATATGAACGGACATGCGTTTTCCTCAACTCTCCAGGCCATTTCAGATCAGGGCTCATGATATTGCCGGCCGCTGCTCTTCAGTGAAATTATCCGAACCGTCCGGTGATGTAATCCTGGGTCTGCTTTTCTTTGGGATTGGTGAAAATCTGTTCGGTATCACCGATTTCCACCATGAGCCCTTTCAGAAAAAAGGCGGTGAAATCGCTGACACGAGCCGCCTGCTGCATGTTATGCGTGACAATGACAATCGTGTAATTTTCTTTCAGTTCGAAAATCAGGTCTTCGATGCGGGCGGTGCTGGCCGGGTCGAGCGCCGAAGCGGGTTCGTCCATCAGCAGCACTTCCGGATCGGTGGCGAGCGCGCGGGCGATGCACAACCGCTGCTGTTGCCCCCCTGAAAGGGCCATGGCGGAATCGTTCAGCCGGTTTTGAACTTCTTTCCACAAGGCGGCTCGCTGCAGGGACGATTCGACAATCTGTGCGAGTTTCTCTTTGTCCTTCAGTCCGGCAACGCGGGGGCCATAGGCGACGTTTTCAAAAATCGATTTCGGAAATGGGGTGGATTTCTGAAAGACCATTCCCACGCGCTTGCGCAAGGCTACGACATCCACGTCGCTGGCATAGATATCCTGGCCTTCCAGCAGGATTTCCCCGGTATGTCGCGTTCCTTCAACGATGTCGTTCATCCGGTTCAGCGTCCGCAGAAAGGTACTCTTTCCGCATCCGGAAGGACCAATCAGCGCGGTCACGGACCGTTCGGGAATCGTCAGGGTGATGTCATGCAGGGCCTGGCTGTCGCCATAGAAAAAACACAAATTCCGGGATTCGATCATTGGCTTGCGGGACTCCTTGTGAGAGTCTCCGCTGGCACCCGATCGTTTGACCAGCCCGGAAAAAGAGGAAGCGGTATTAGCCATAGTGCAAAAAAATCCGCGATTACCAGCGCAAGTGCTTGCTGTAACGTTGCCGGATCAGCAGGGCGAGTCCGTTTAACAACAACAGGATGACAAGCAGGACAACAATTCCCGCCGCAGCCACGGATTTGAACTCGGGTTTGAACTTCTGAACCCAGAAAAAAATCTGAATCGGAACAACAGTAAATGTGTCGAAGGGGGCTTTCAAGAGTCCCTGGGGATGGTCTTTCAGATCGGCCAGACTGTCGATGTTTCCCGGCCCGAAATAAACGAAGGTCATTGCTCCCAGCATCACCAGCGGGGCCGTTTCTCCAATCGCCCGGGAAATCGCCAGAATCACTCCCGTCATGATTCCGGGAGTCGCGGCCGGAAGAATCTGGTGCTGAATGGTCTGCCAGCGCGTCGCCCCCAGGGCCAGGGAGGCGTGCCGAATGGAAGGCGGAACGGCCCGTAAGGCTTCCTGGGAAGCAATAATGATCACCGGCAGTATCAGCAAGGAAAGCGTCAGACCACCCGAGAGAACCACTCTGCCAAAGGGCAACGGGATCAGATAACTGTCCAGGGAATGGATCCAGAACAATCCGTTGATTTCCATGCCCGTATATTTGGAGATGATTCCTTGAGGGCCGAATAATCCGAACATCCGTACGAAAACGGTGAGACCCAGGATGCCGTAAACAATGGAGGGCACACCCGCCAGATTGGCCAGATTCACGCGGATCACATGCGTCAGCCAGTTGTTGCCGGCATATTCTTCCAGGTAGATCGCTGCTCCCACTCCAATGGGAACCGAGAACAGAATCGTCAGGGAGATCACCCAGAGGGTTCCCAGAATCCCTGCCAGAATGCCCGCTTTATGCGGAAACCGGGAATCAAAACTGGAGAGGAACTGCCAGTCCAGCCACCCCCAGGCGTTCTGCGTCACCGAGACCAGCAGCACCGCCAGGACCGCGACACTCATCCAGGTGACGGAAGAGCACAACCAGAGAAAAAGCGGGCTTTCCCGGCGTCCCGAACGAAGGCTCGGCTGCCGCGGGGAAGGAACGCTGCTCAGTTGCGGAATGGGGGCAAACGGTTCCGGAGCTGAATCGCCGGGACACATCATTGATAGACCTCGCGAAATCGTCGCATCCACCACTGGGACAGAATATTCATGGCCAGCGTCATGCAGAACAATGTCAGGCCAACGGCATACAGGCTCTTGTATTCGATCGTTCCCGCTGGCGTATCTCCCAGGCTGATATTCACCATAAAGGCGGTCATCGTCTGAATGCTTTTCAGCGGATTGAGCGTAATGACCGGACTTTGCCCGGCCGCAATCACCACGGCCATCGTCTCGCCAATCGCCCGGGAAATCGCCAGCAGGAAAGAGGCGATAATTCCCGATGTCGCTGCGGGAACGACCACCTTGACGCACACGTCATACTTCGTGGATCCCAGGGCATACCCCGCTTCCCGCAGGCTCCGGGGAACCGCCCGTAACGCATCTTCGCTGAGCGAACAAACCATGGGAATGATCATGATGCCGACCACGATTCCGGCACTCAGGGCATTGAATCCATCAACATCCAGCCCCAGCCCACCATGAAAGATCGGACGCAGCACATATGGAGTAATAAACTCCAGTGCGAAATATCCATATACCACCGTGGGAATCCCAGCCAGCAACTCCAGAAATGGTTTCACCACTTTACGAATCCGTGGCGTGGCATATTCGCTCAGGTAGATTGCCGCCAGCATTCCTGCGGGAAGACCTGTCAAAGCCGCCACGCCCGCGACGAGAATTGTTCCACAAAAGAGCGGAAGCAGCCCGAAGGATTTTTCAGAAAATTGTGGAGACCATTTTGTCCCGAAAAAGAATTCGATGGGCGAGATCTCCTGAAAGAAGGCCTTTTCCCCCCCTAATGAAAAGACCGATTCCGACAGCAGAACCAGGATGATGCCGACGGTGGTGGCAATGGAGAGAAGCGCACAGACCAGAAGCAGGCTTTCGATCACCTGTTCACGAAATCGAGTTGCGGTATATTTCTTTTGCAGAGACAAAAAGTCACGCCGTCAACGGTGGAAGAAGATTCAAAGGCAATTCACGTTGTCCGGTTCCCCTGAAAAATTCTTCAAAAGGAACTGAGCAGATTGTGGCCCTCCGGGACTCAGGGAGCAATCGCCAGGGCCTTCAGTTTATCCTTGTTTTCGAAGTAATACGCAAATCCGAAGTATCCCAGGGCATGTTCGTCATGTGCGACGCCCGTCACCAGGAAGTTGTCGTCCGCGCTCTGCTGGTAGTCGCTGCGGGAAGCCCCCTTCTGATGGCAGACTTCTTCCGTGAAGTATTCGAAGGTTCCCGAGTCGGTATCCGGGCCAAATAATTTGATCTCCGCGTCAGGGAATTCAGGACGAATATCAGACCATTTTCGAACGGTGCTGTCCGGATTCCAGATTTTTTCGAGATCGGCAATCGTCAGTCCCGAGACCCAGTGATTCTGGGGATTCACCACAATTGTCAACCCGTCCAGCCCGATTCGCAGTTCCAGGTATTCAATGCCAGCTTTGCGACAAAGTTCCACTTCCGATTCCTTGATTCCCCGGGACGCATCACAAATATCGATTTCACCGGCACAGAATTTTTTGAATCCTCCTCCGGTCCCGGACGTTCCGACCGGAACACGCACATCGGAATGCGCTTTGGAGAACTCTTCCGCCACAGCAGTACTGATCGGGGCGACTGTACTGGAGCCGTCAATCATGACTTCGCCAGTCAATTTCTGATCGGCGGGAGAAGCCGTGATCGGAAAAGCAGCTTTCAGAATCTGGACTTGCTGATCGTATTCTTCATTGGAGAGTGAAATGTATCCGCTCTCAGAGACGAGTTGCCGGCCTTCTTCAGAAAGAAAATAGTCCAGAAACATCCGTGTCACCGGACGCTCCAGTGCCTTCTTGTTCACATACAGGAATAACGGACGCGACAGCGGCTTGTATTCTCCCGACTTGATTGTCTCTTCGGACGGAAGAATGGCTCCAGCGGGAAGATACGCGGAAGCATCCGATTGCGAATTCTTCGAAGCCGATCGCTGGCAGCCTGCGAGAAGCATGCCAAACAGGCTCACGGCCAGAACTACTTTTACTGCTGAAACTGAAATCCCTTTTGACAAAACCTGCCGTGCATTGCTTGCAGAACAGGACTCTTCGGTTGCCCGAGAGGTTTTGATCGCGGCACGAAACAACGGCATCCCTGAACTTTCCCCCAAAGTGAAGCTGAACCTCATTGCGGAGCGCGGCAATTTTCGCCCAGACGATTTCTCTTGTCCATACACGGCTTTGCACAAAAAAGAGCCGGGTTCGCGGTGCGGTCCCTCCACAATCCACCCTGCGGACCTGGCTGAATGGACCTGCCTCAACTGTTTGTGCAATGCTTCCCCACACTGTCAACCACCGGTGATTGTCACCCCCCGGCGTTAAGGAGTTTGTCGTTCAATTGTTAAAATTATGTGAAGATTACCATTTTCTTTGTAAGAACGGGCTTTTCACAAAAGCGAAGAACGTCAAAACGGGACGTTCATTTCCCGAATGGCATGGAAAACAGCAAGAGGAGGAGAGCTGAAACCGCAAAAAGACTGCCAGGGAATCTTCCGGAATTCCTGCACGAACCGGGATATCTCCTCTATTCAGCCCTTCCCGATCCTGTCATGATGCGCCCACTTGAGGCGACATTTCAAAACGCGAATTTCCCGGACCGTTTCCCGATTTCTGCTCCAGAATTCTGAGCATGAGCACTTTCGTCGCCAAATTTTGGGCACAGCGACAGCTTCTGTTCACTGAAAGGCGATCTTTTCACAATGGAATTGTTTTCACCAGAGCCTGCGGGCCAGCAGCAAATACGATCTATTCCCTCTATACACTCTAGCTTATCAGCATTGAAGGAGTCAAAAGAAAAGCCGACTCCATCGACTTCTTTTTGCACGGTCGAGACAAATCGTCGAAAATCGGTCTCTCTTTCCGGAATTTCGACTGCCGTTCCCGCACATTCCATTGCCCAGACGGATGCTGCCCAGCTCGCGGCCGAACTTGGCGTGACAAATAAGTATCGGAAGTCTCTGGACACGATGTATCGGATGTCGGGCGTTCAGCGGCGGCATAGCGTGCTGCTCGATTCTTCGGCTGCGGAGGATGTACAGCAGTCCTTTTATTCCCCCTCATCGGGACCGGGTGATTTTGGCCCCAGTACCGCAGCCCGGATGGAGAAATACGAAGCCACCGCGACAGGACTGGCGATTGAAGCCTGCCAGAAAGCCATTGCCACCAGTGGCATTCCCATCGATCGCATTACACATCTGGTGACGATTTCCTGCAGCGGGTTCGCTGCGCCGGGAGTCGACCTGGCTTTGATTGAGCAATTAGGGCTTTCCCGGGATGTCGAACGCGCCCACGTGGGATTCATGGGATGTCACGGTGCTTTGAACGGATTGCGCGTTGCCCGGGGTTGGGCGGCAGCGGATCCGGAAGCCTGTGTTCTGGTTTGTGCCGTCGAACTCTGTTCGCTGCACCATCAGTATACCGAACACGCTCAGCAACTGGTGGCGAATGCACTCTTCAGCGATGGTGCCTGTGCATTTTTGATTCAAGGGGAAGATGACGGAGAGAATCCCTGTCGGTTGATTTCTCAGGCGTCCTACGTCATTCCGGGGACCGCGGACAAAATGTCATGGAAAATTGCCAATCATGGCTTTCAAATGACGTTGTCCCCGAAAGTTCCGGAGATCATTGTCCAGACGTTGCGTCCCTGGCTGAGCGGTTGGCTGGCAAAGTCCGGTATGAACATTGCGGACATTGCAAGTTGGGCAGTTCATCCGGGCGGCCCCCGCATTCTGGCAGCGACAGCGGAAAGCCTCGAACTGCCCCAGGAGGCATTGCAACATTCCGAGGCGATTCTGGCCAGCCATGGGAATATGTCTTCGCCAACCGTCTTTTTCATTCTGGAGCGTATTCGCTCTCTGATGGAAAATGGCCCGACAGTCATGCTCGGATTCGGTCCCGGCCTGACGATTGAAGCGGCCCTTCTGGACTGGTGAACTTTCCAGATGGATCAAATCAAGGAGTTCAGCAGTTTAAATGGTGGGAGCCGTTTCGGGCGGCTCAGGTGGCGGCGAGAACGGCTTTGCTTTCTTTCCGTGCAAAATCCGTGCGGAACGAAAGCGGCATCGTACTCGCCAGACCATGCCTGGCCGCCAGTTCCTGAAAGAGTCGCAACCCCATTTCTTCTGCTTTTCCAATCGTGAAATGGAGATGCCTGGTGAAATACGTCTGCACCATCTCTACGGGCAGACTCATGAGTTCCGCTTCGCGGCGGGCAATTTCGTCCAGGTGAGCCAGTCCCAGATCACGCGCGGCATTGAGTTTGCCGGGGACGCCTGTCAGTTCGGCTTTTTTACGGCCAATCCACATGGCAAATACGAAGGGGAGCCCGGTCCAGGAAACCCATTCTTCTCCGAGGTCCCAGACAATCGGAAATTCTTCCCGGGGAGGAAGCATGGCCCGGTCGCCGATCAGTAAAACGGCGTCTGTCGTCGTCTCTTCGGCAGTCTGGCCGATCGGGAGGCGTTGCAATTTGGGCTGGACACCGAAGCGTTCTTCCAGCATCACCCGGGCGAGAGCCGCACTGGTTCGGGAACCGTCATCCAGGGCGAGCGTTCGGATTTCGCCAGGATATTTCCGAAAGAAGAGCTTGACGCTGAAAACCGGTCCATGCGTTGCCACGCAGGCATTGGAGACAACTTCATAGTCCGGATCGGAAAACGCTTCCACGGAGGGAATCAGCGCCACGTCCAGGTTTTCGTGGGCCAGTCCATCCGCCAGCCGACTGGGATAATCCAGCGTGATCTCCCCCTGGGGGCAAAGTTCAGCCAGTCCTTCGACAAGTGGTTTACTGTTGAGATAGCTCACCGCTCCAATGCGGGGCCGCCGCCCGGATCCATCCATGTATAAGGCTCGATTGCGATCAATCATTGCGGTCTTTTCTACCGTCCGCGACTGTCCCCCATAGGCAGCAAACCCAGGGCTCGATAAACAGCAGAACGATATCGGAATTCGAAAGATTTATTATACGGCTGCGAGCTATCGTCGCAAGGCCGCTCAAATACATCAGAAACGACGATTCTTACGACTCCGTGTTGAGGGGGGCTTCTTCACATGGTGCCAGCGGGGAATGACAGCCCCAACGCGACGGAGTTCTCGTCATTCGCGGATTTGGACATTGTCATTCAACACCGAAAAACGATCGAGATCATAACGAGAGGAGGGAACAAATTTTTGCGAAGTTTCCAAAAACTCCGGAGGAGAGGCTGTTTGTTTTCGTTCCAACGGACGTTGCACAAAAAATCGAAAAGTGGTTTATCGTATCGGTAGAGTCTGCTGTGCGGTTTCGACACTTTTTGTGCAACTCCTCTCCAACGGGAAATTGGCCCGTCGGAGAGATGCCCTCCTCTTGGAAAGTTTCTAACATGCAGACGGATCTCCCGGCACTGAGAGCAACCGGGGGAATGAGATTGCTGTCCAGCCTTCCGGTTGAGCGGTCCGGTGGATCCGCTCCTGCCAGAATTCGTCATTCCGAAGAATTCCGGCGGTTTTCATCATCAGAATCTTCGTTATGACTTCACCACTCCGTCTCGGCATGATCGGCATGGGCACTGTTGGCAGCGGTGTCGCGAAGATCCTTCTGGATCATGCCGAACGAACAACCTGTCGCGCTGGGCGACCGCTTGAAATTCGCCGTGTCGCGGTTCGCAACCCGGAGCGGGTCCGCGATTTCACCATTCCTGGGGTCCAGTTCTCCCGGAATGCTCATGAAGTCGCCACGGCTGCCGATGTCGATGTTGTCGTCGAATTGATCGGCGGTCTGGAACCGGCCCGGGAACTTGTGGCGGCAGCGCTCCAGGCTGGGAAAGATGTCGTCACCGCCAATAAAGCCTTGTTGTGTACGTTCGGACCGGAACTGTTTGGACTGGCCCGGCAGATGGGCCGTTCGATTTCCTTTGAAGCAGCCGTGGCCGGAGGCTGTCCGATTATTGCCGCCATTGGCCAGGGAATGACTGGCAATCAGATCACCGCACTGGCGGCCATTGTCAATGGGACGAGCAATTTCATTCTCACCCGGATGTTTCAGGAAAACGCGGCCTATGAAGACGCTGTTGCTGAAGCGCAGCGATTGGGATATGCCGAAGCGGATCCTTCGATGGACGTTCAGGGGACCGACGCAGCTCAGAAATTGGGATTGCTGGCCCAACTGGCCTTCGGTCGCCGGGTCACTCCCGATCAGTTTCCCGTACAGGGAATCGATGAACTCGATCTCATGGATTTGAAATTTGCGGACGAGTTGGGATATGCCATCAAGTTGCTGGCGACCGCCAAGCTGGTGAATGGACATCTCGAACTACATACGCAGCCCACGCTGATTCGCCATGCACAGCCGCTGGCACAGGTGAGCGGGCCTTACAATATGATTGAAGTGACAGGCGATGCTGTGGGGAAAGCCTGGTTTTCCGCAATGGGAGCCGGGCAGATGGCCACTGCTTCCGCGGTTGTCGCGGATCTGGTGGACGTGGCAGTCGGCCGGGCGGCGCTGAATTTTCGCCAGCTCAACTTGTGGAGTCCGCAGGAGACGTTTCCGCTGCAAAAGCCGGAAGAGATTCAGCGACGGTATTACATGCGGTTTCTGGTGGAAGATCGGCCGCGCGTCATTGCGCAGATTGCGGACGTTTTGGGGCAAAATGGCATCAGTCTGGCTTCGGTCATTCAGAAAGAAGCGGGCGAACCGGGTTTACAGGAACGTTCCCGGGAGTTTCCCGTCGTTCCGCTGGTGTTTATGACGCACCGGACTTCAGAAGGAGCCGTCCGGGCAGCACGGCAGGAACTCGACAGCCTTCCGCCGGTCCATGCCCCCTGGCTTTGTTTACCGGTCAGCGACTGAAGACATTGCTGCATGATCGGGCTTCCGCCGGGAAACTTGTGCGGGATCATGAAAAAACGTCTCCGGGGAATCCCAAAACAGACCAGAAATTTTTAAGATCAGGTCCAGTTCAACGAATCAATATCCATTCACAGTGGTTTCACCACTCTGTTCCGACAGATTTTCGAGCAATGCCGGCAAAGCTCATTGGCCTGCCGGGCACGAAATGGCTCCCTCTGTTCATTCATTTTGAAAAACTCTGTCACCTGTTTCGAAAGTGCGGGGAAGGGATGCCCCCAAGGCCCAGACACGAGTCGTCATGCCACGGGAAGTTGTGCGACTTTGGATTTTTGGGGAATAAATGGGCTTCCTGAAAGATCAGTCTATTGAGATGAGATCAATGGATGACGCAGCACGCCGTGAAACTGTTCGGCGGCTGGTGCGCGATGAATACCAGATCGTGTACCGTTTCGCCTACCGCCTTGCCGGATCGGCCGCCGACGCGGAAGATCTGACTCAGCAAACATTTCTGCTGGCCTGTCGGAAAATTGATCAGCTCAGAACCAGTGATCGGCCACGATCCTGGTTGTTCACAATTGTTCGAAATTGTTTCTTGAAATCCCGTCAAAAACGCAAACACTTGGAGTTTGTGGATCATGAAACCGACTGGGTTGCGGAAATTCCGGTTCACGAATCCCAGGGGTTTGACAACGAACAATTGCAACAGGCCCTGCAGGAGATGCCGGAAATTTTCCGAACTCCGGTTTTGCTGCATTATTTTGAAGAATTGAGTTACAAGGAAATCGCCCGCATTCTGGACGTTCCGATCGGGACGATCATGAGCCGGCTGGCACGTGGAAAGGAAGCCCTGCGTGCCCGCCTGACAGAAAAAGAGGCGGTTGCCTCCTGATTCCCGACTTCAGTGGTTGCCCAGCCGGATTGGTTGACTGTCAGCATGGATTGCCGGACTGCCCGTCATTTATTGAACTGCTTCGACGACGGTCTCTCCGGCGGGGAGAACCCGCCTGCCGGGACAGGTTCTTCTTCCGGTCTCTTTTCACAGGAGGATTTGGCCAACCACCTCGAACGTTGTTCTGCCTGCCGGCAACTGGCGGACGAAATCCGGGATTTCGATCGTCGAATGTCCTCTTTGTTCCCGGCAATCCCTATTCCCGCTGGCCTGGAAGACCGGTTGCTGGAAGCGGTGGATCAGGAATTCACAAGTCGTCGTTTGCCCCAGGAATCCCCTCCTGCTTCACCTCGAAAACGCCGTTCATGGAAAATCATGGCCGTCACAACCGCTCTGGTGATGCTTTCCCTGGGAGTCGTCTGGTGGATGCAGCCTTCAAGCGATGAGTTGCTGAATTATCACGGAGCGGGACAATTGCTGGTGGAACGTTTTCTGAAACCGACTTCCGCCTGGGAAGAACTGGATCCATTCGACGGAAATTTCGATCTGGGATCGTCCCAGACCGATCTGGGACTGTTTCAACTCTCTTCTCCTCATGGGATTGACCTGGGAGGAGGCCGCAGCCAGGATGCCGCGGTCTTTGAGTTCGGGCTCAAAAGCTGGAAGGGAATTATCACGGTCCTTCCTTCACAGCATTTCACTGGTCTTCCCGATATGGGCAGTTCCAATGTCCGTGCGGGACGTTCCGTGTTGCAATGGCGGTCGTCCGATGGAAAGTTGACGTACCTTTGTTTTGTTCATCGCGGGTCGGCTGCTGAACTGGCCCTGGAACTCTTTGGCCTGCTGACCTGATTGACTTCCTTCCGGCTCTTGTTGCTGGCGCCGGAAGGCATTCATTCTCTATTGTGATCGGCAAGAAGCTTTATTTTTCCGATGTCAGCAGGTCTACATCATAAGCAGGTTGCAGGCGTCCCCGTTCATCTTGTGTAAACGGCAGCCAGATCAAGCAGACTTCATCCACGGACAGGTCGGACTTGCGCGGTCGGACTTCGTATGGTTCGATCTTCAACTGATCGTCTGTGTGGCTTTCTTTAATATCGTCCAGTTGCTGTTGCAGTTCGTCATTCAGAGCGGATTCTTCCGCTTCCAGTTGGGTCCGATTTTCTTCGGCTCGGCGGATATCTCCCCGTTGTTCCACGGCGCGGCTGGCTGCTCTCATGCTGGTGGTGGCGCGCGTGATATTCGTGGCACTTAGTTTTTTTCGGCCGAAGAGGGCCCCCAGGATGGACGTCCCGAAGGACATGGCCGCGGACATGGTCGCGGAATTGGCCTGCTGTTTTTCCGCATCAACCCGTTGGTCCGCTTTTCGGATTTTCTCTTTGATTTTGTCGAGCGCAGCTTGATATTTCTGCCGGAGTTTTTCCATTTTGAGATCGCGCTCTTCCCGGGTTCGATGGCTGATCCGTGCCTGAAACGCGCCGGGGGGATCATCGGGGCTGGAGTATTCCCCCAGATCGGGACAATAATTCAATTCCAGCGACTGCATTCGATAAAGGAAATTTTTGAACGCGGTTCCCCAGGATTTGTAACTAGCCGCCCGAAGACATTCGGCCGGAAGTTCCGCATAGCTGGCGTTCGCGGCGGGAGGACCATCGGGAGCGGAAATCGTCAACTGATCCCCTTCGTCCCAGGGATCTTTGGAAACACTTTCTTCCGAGAGAGAAACCAGCCGATTGACGTCCTTCCAGAGATCGGTTTTTGATTTGGAGTCCACATAGTGCGCGCGGCCTAGGGCCAGAAGGGCCGGTTTGTAAAGCAATTTTTCCTCACGTCCCACGGAATGAGACACCGGGAAATAACGTTGTCGAATTTCCGTCGGGATAATGGGGGGCTGGGATGTTGTTGATGAAGCAGAAACATCCGTTCCGCCAGCGACTGCTCCAGCTAATGCACTTCGTACGTGACTCACGGCACTTTTCAGTACCGCTCGCAATGGTTCGGTGAGTGTCCGAATCTGATCGCGGGTGAGTGGTCCCCGCAGGTAAGAGAGCGCCCAGCGGCACTGAAACACCACCGGATGGTCCTCATGAACATTGTTCAGCAGGAAGACTCGGTTTTTCAAGCTGGAAAGGATTGCTTCGATTTTCTGGCGGTCAAAAACAATCCCGGCCGCTTCGCTGGCCCCTTGCAGGCCATCCAGCACACGGAGTTTGTCCCGTTCCGCCTGAAGGCGGCCGAGGAACCATGTCCCCGCGTTCGAGAGTGCCTTGTAATCCAGATCGACCGGATTCTGGGTGGCAAGGATCAGTCCCAGTCCATAGGCACGGGCCTGTTTCAACAGGGTCAGCAATGGAGTTTTCGAAGGGGGATTTGCTGTTGGCGGAAGATATCCGAACAATTCGTCCATGTAGAGAATCGCCCGCAGGCTGGACGTTCCCGGCTGGGACCGCATCCAGGAAATCATTTCGTTGAGCACAATGGTGACGAAGAACATCCGTTCCTGTTCGCTGAGATGGGCGATCGAAAGAATCGCCAGACGCGGTTTTCCTTCAGCGGTATAGAGCAGTTTTTGAATATCAAGCGGTTCGCCTTGCGTCCAACTGGCAAAGGCGGGGGAAGCGAGCACATTATTGATGGTCATGGCCAGTTGTGCGCGGTCGCTGGATGGGAAGATTGATTCCAGATCCATCACGCCGATTTTCGTGAACGGAGGGGACTGGATTTCGCGAATCAGTTGTGGCAGATCGAGATTTCGTCCCGTTTTCCAGACGGTTTCCAGAATGTTCGACAACAGAATATGTTCGCGGCTGCGAAGTGGGTCGGCATTGATTCCCAATAATGTCAGCAGTCCGGAGACCGCTGTTGAGGTTCGTTCACGGAGTGCATCGGCCTGATCCCGAATCGCGGGAGGGGGAGCATCCAGCGATTTGAGCACCGTGAGTGGAATTCCCGTGTCACTCCCCGGCGTGTAGATGGCGACTTCGGCGGCAGACCGGAATTTTTCAATCCGATCCGGTGATTCATCCCAGTCCGCCAGGCCTTTTTTCCAGAGGGCCGCCTGCCCGGCGGCATAATCCGTTGGGTTCATCCCTTGCCGCAGTGCTTCACCCTGTTCGATCCAGGGTTCGAAATCGCCCGGTTGCAAGTTGGGGAAGGTCAGCATCAGATTCCCGAGATCGCCCTTGGGATCGATGATCACAGCGGGGATCTGGTCAATCGCAGCTTCTTCCAGCAACGTGATCCCCAGTCCGGTTTTCCCACTCCCGGTCATCCCGACGATCACCGCATGAGTGGTCAGATCTTTGGAGTCATAGAGAATCGGTTCGGGCGCGGTCTTGCCTGTGGAAATCTCATACGGACGTCCCAGGTAAAACACGCCCAGTTGTTCGTAATCCATCATGATTCATGAAACTCGCAGACAGGAAGAGAAATTTCGGATGTGGCTTTGAAAGTTATCCGATCGAGTTCAAGCGGAGCAAGAACACAGGGCCGGGAAACCGGAGCGAGAAAGAGAACAGCGGGCTTTCGGTTCAGGATCAGACCTGCTGCACGACAACATGCGCAGCCAGGTGCGGATCGGAATCGGGAAAGTCGCTGCGATAATGAACGCCACGGCTCTCATGCCGCGCCAGTGCGGATTCGATCATTAACCGGGCCACCAGGAGCATGTTCTGCAATTCCCATCCGGGAACCGAATTGAATTCCCGGAGAGAGACATAGCGGTCCCAGAAATCGACCTGGGCCGCCGCTGCGCGTAAGCCGGCCTCATCCCGGCGAATTCCGACATTTCGCCACATGATGGCGCTCAGTGAGTTCTGCAAGTCGGTCAGATTCAGGTCATCGTGGTCGAGAATCTGTTCGGGCCATTCGGACTGAATGGAGGGGACAACGAAGCGGTCGGGAATTTTGAGGGCAGCCAGTGAAGCTCCCTGTCCGGCACGAATTCCAAAATAAAGCCCTTCGAGAAGACTGTTGCTGGCGAGTCGATTGGCTCCATGCAGCCCGGAGGAAGTGACTTCACCCGCGGCCCAGAGACCGGGAAGCGTGGTGCGGGACTGCTGGTCGATGGTCAGTCCTCCAATCATGTAATGCGCTCCCGGGCGAACGGGAATGCGATCGCGGGTCAGATCCAGGCCGAACTCGCGGCACATCTGTCCGATATGTGGAAAGCGTTCGCGGATGTGGTCTGGATTGATGTGCGTCAAATCGAGATAGACGCATGAATGCCGGGTCTTTTCCATCTGGTCGGTAATTGCCCGGCTGACGATATCCCGCGGGGCCAATGCTCCCCGGGGATCATAGTCGAGCATGAATGCATGACCGTTCACATCGACCAGTTGCCCCCCTTCGCCGCGAACTGCTTCCGAAATCAGATGCCGGCTGCTTCCCGCGATATACAACACCGTGGGGTGAAACTGCATCATCTCCATATCGCGCAGCTCCGCGCCGGCACGGAAAGCAATCGCATGGCCGTCTGCTGTGGCGATATCCGGGTTTGTTGTTTCCCGGTACAACCGTCCGGCTCCCCCGGTGGCCAGAATGGTCTGCTTCGCCCAGATGAACGTCCGTCCGTGATGGCCGTTCCAGACGAGGGCTCCGCGGCATTCTCCCGCATCGGTCAGCAGGTCGATTGTGAAGGTCTTTTCCCAAATTTCGGTCCAGCTCGCCCCGCGAACCGTGTCGATCAGCGCCCGCATGATTTCTTTTCCGGTGGCATCTCCCAGAGCATGGGCAACGCGGGGATGGCTGTGTCCCCCTTCGGTCGTCAGGGCAATATGGCCGTCTTTCTGATCGAATTTTGCTCCGAGGGCCGCCAGTTCGCGAATCAGCCGGGGAGCCGCTTCCACAACATGGCGGACAACGTCCTCATCACACAGGCCGGCGCCTGCTGTCATCGTGTCTTCAGCGTGATTGGCAATGTTGTCCGCTGGGTCGAGCACACCGGCAATCCCCCCTTGTGCCCAGGCACTGTTGGAAAGGTTGATGGCATCCTTGGTGATGATCACGACGCGCAATCGCGGATCGATTTCCAGCGCCGCCCGGATTCCAGCAATTCCCGCCCCGATGACCAGCACGTCCGTAAACATATGCGGGATTCGTTTCGGATCGAAACGGACCAGATAACGGCGGCGGGGATGAAAGGTGAGTGCTTGCATAACCATTGGCAGTCTGTCAGCGGAAATCGGCGGAATTCATTGTGGATGTCAGGGAACGGGCGGGGCTGGAGGATCGGCATCACGTTTCTCCCCCGCTGGAATCGATTTCCCTTGAGGATCAACATCAGGGGAATCGAGTTCGGCATCCAGCTGCGATTGCAGTTCATAATCGAGATAATGTTCGACACGATCCGCGGAGCCGTGATGGGATCCCGATTCCAGTTGAAAATGCTTGTGCAGGTAAGATTCCCAGAGCCGATGGGAACGGACCACCATGGCCGCCTGTTCCAGCCCGGTGGGGGTCAATCGGAGTCTTTCCCGTCCCGTGACGAGCCCTCGCCGCCGCAATTGCCAGAGTACGGTATTCCATGTCAATGGACGAATCCATGCGGCATTCTGATGGACTTCTCCCAGCGAGACCCCCTGTGGATCGGGAGACTCTTCGAACCGATAGAGCGTGGCCAGAATGTCATCGGTCGCCATTTTGAACGTCAACGACATGCGAGACAGCCAGCGTCCCAGAAGTCCGTTTTGCGGGGAAAAGACCAGCAGCAGAACAAAAATCAGCCCGCAGGCCACTGCCATCATCCCCGGAGTCCCGGCATCCTGAACGTCGGAAAACCCGAGCGGAGCAAAAATCAGTGCCGGCAATGTTTTGGCGAACAGGTGGCCCAGGGCTGCACTGAAGGCGGCAATTCCCAGGCTGACCACGACCATGCTCCCCAGGCGCTGGCAGACCAACTGGCTGCACGCTGCCGGCACGATCAGAATGGCGACGACCAGAATACTTCCCACGGTGGTAAAGGCTGTCACCACCGTCGCGGCGGTAATGCCCATCAGCAGATACTGAATCCAGACGGCATGAATTCCCAGTGACGTGGCCAGTCCCGGATCGAACGCAGCCAGCCGCAACTCCTTGAAGAACAACATCATCAACAGGCCATTGAACAGAAAGAGTGCTCCATTGTTCAGCACCGCGGTTGGAACGGAGATTCCAAAAACCGGAACCGTTTCCCAGACTGCCAGTTCCAGTTGTCCGAACAGCACGCAATCGGGATCGAGATGAATGTCGTCCGCCAGAAGACGAATCAACAGCAACCCTAAAGCAAAGAGTGATGTGAAGACGACTCCCAGGGCGGCATTCCCTTCCACTTGTCCCAGTTTCTGAACACTCTCGGTGAGGATCGCTGTCAGCACGCCGATCAGAATGGCCCCCCCGGTCAGCAACAGCGGTTCCACCGCCTTCAACCCCGCAGCGGAAATCCATCCGCTGGTATGCAGAAAATTTCCAAACAGAAATGCCAGGACCGTTCCCGGCAAGGCCGTATGGCTGAGGGCATCTCCCATCATGCTCTGCTGCCGCAAGACCAGCCAAACTCCCGGAAGCGTACAGGACAGGGCTGCCAGGACCGCGGTGATGACAATCCAGGTATCCCACACATGCCATTCCAGTCCCAGAAGGGGGAACGGGGGAGGCAGGACGATAAAGCTGGAGACATTCATGTCGAAATCATAGCAGAGTTCCACCGGGAGTTACGGTCAGTTGTCTCCACGGGCGAGTTGCCGGGACCGGAGCGTGGCTGCCTGGACGGCGTTCATTAATGTCGCCCGCAGCCCCCCTTGTTCCAGGGCGTGCAGTCCGGCAATCGTCGTCCCTCCCGGACTGGTGACGGCATCTTTCAGCGGCCCCGGGTGATCTCCTGTTTCCAGCACCATTCGGGCGGCCCCCAGCAGCGTTTGCGCGGCCAGCGTTGTGGCGATGTTCCGCGGAAGACCCATCAGTACGCCGCCGTCGCTGAGCGCTTCGATGATTTCGAAAACATATGCGGGACCGCTCCCCGAAAGTCCGGTGACAGCATCCAGAAGCGATTCGGGAACCGGCAAGGCGATTCCGACCGTCTGCAACATCGCTCCCACGAGGTCCGCATCTTCCGTTGAAGCATGTGTTCCCCGCGAATATCCGGATGCTCCGGCTCCGACCAGGCAGGGAGTATTCGGCATCACCCGGACGATTCGCTGGTTCCCCAAGACGGATTCCAGATGTGCCAGCGTCACCCCCGCGGCAATGGAAACCAGCAGGTGATGCGGTTGAAGTTGATCTTGGAGTTCGTCCAGCAACGGGGGCATCGATTGCGGTTTGACCGCCAGAAAGAGGATCCGCGATTTTTTTAAAACGTCACGGGTGTCTACGGCAACGGATGCTCCCGTGGCAGCGGAAAAAGCCTCCACAGCCGTCGGCAGAACGTCGCAGGCAAAAATGGCGTTGGGGGTGGTGAATCCGGAATCGATCAATCCTTTCGCAAGTGCTGTCGCCATTTTCCCCGCACCCAGAAATCCAATCTGATATTTGCTCATGGCAGCAATCCGCGATTCAGTCACAATGTTTGATGCAGGAAATCACACTGGGTAAGGTTTCCGGCCAATGAAACCGGACGCTCAGACAACGCTTCCCTTTTCGCCACTTCAAATGAAGTTGTCAATGGACAGGAAGCAGAGGGGGTAGAGTCCGGGAAGACCATTATTGCTGTCCGGGTTCCGTTCCGGGGCGGGCGATTCCTTTTCCCGCCCGCAGATAAGCAGCGCGGCCCGCTTCATATTCAACAGCCGATTGCGGATCATCGACGTTTCCGATGCCCTGTTGATGTTCCCGGAACAGCTTCTGCAAATAAGGAACGCACCAGCCGCACCCGGTTCCCGCCCCGCCGCACTCGCTTAACTGGCTTGCCCGACGGGGAGAATGAACCCGCAGAAAATTCTGAATTTTCCGCTTGGAAACGTGAAAACAGTAACAGACGAGGTCATCGGGTTTCATGGGAAAACAGGCTGGCAGACACTGGAATTACATACGGTCAAGTGCATCGAACCAGATGGCCAGTGCCGAGACAACCCGCGTGGAAAAGATGGATTCGTCCGCGTTTTTGCGTTCGACCAGAGCAGTGGGAAAGTTCCGTTTTCGCATGGCTTGCATCGTGGCGGTAATGGCTTTGTTCTGTGCAGCAGCATTCGCGCTCACGAAAGCCAGTTGAAAAGGAAAATCGGGATCGCTGTCGGGGGGGGGGACCCGCAATGGCGCGGACAGGAGAATCATCCCGCGAAACAGATCCCGGTCTTTGAAGGCCAGCTTGCTGGCAAACGGCCCGGAGCCTTCCGTTCCCATCACCACGACGCGCGTGGAATCGATGGTGTACCGTTCCTGGATCCAGCGGATGACCTCCCGCACTTGCGATGACTGGTCAGGCGACCACCCACTGACATCTCCAGCTTTGGGGCCCAGCAGAATGATTCCCCGTTCGTGGCACAGATCAGCCCATGCATCCATGCACTCCGCTTCCTGGGTATCTCCCGGAGGATGCAACCACACCAGCAGTCCGAATGGAACGGATGCCTGATAGTTGCTGGGGACATACGTCCAGAACGAAAGGCCGTCCTCCGGCAACTGCTCATTGAATCTCCCTGTCCGGGCTTCGGGAGGCGTTTCCGGATCGTCGATTTTCTGTGGCTCAAGCGTTTCTGGCGGCTGATCGGGAAATCGGATCAGTTTTGTCCGGACCGGTAAGGTCTCCTCACCCCGTTTGATGGTGAATGTGGTTTCCGTTCGTGGTTCGATTCTTAAAATCTGCCGGCGAAGTTCGGTTGCTGTCGCGACGGTGGTCTCTCCCGATTTCACAATCAGGTCTCCCGATTTCATTCCTGCCGAGGACGCTGGGGAATCGGGAAGCACCGCGCGAATACGAACTCCAGGAGGAGACTCCGGAGAAGCGATTCTGTCCGGAAGGATGCCGAGATAAGGAAATTCGTATGCTTTCAGTTCATCGGTGAGGGTGATTTCGATCGGCACGGTCTTTTCATCGCGGCGAATCGAGAGATGAACGACGTCTCCGGCATACAGGGCGCCGACCCGATGTTTCAGATCGTTCAGTTTATGAACGGGATGTGCATTCACTTCGACAATCACGTCGTTCACTTGAACTCCCGCCTGATCCGCGGGAGATTCTGGACGAATGCGAATCGCCTGGGCGGCCCCGCTGATGGGGCCATGATCTTCAAAGCCGATCCCCATGAGACCCGGCTTGAGCGTTTTTCCCTCGATCAGCCGGGGCAACACGGCCTGAATATCAACCAAGGGAACAGCAAAACCGATCCCGCTGTCATACCATTCCACTCCTGCGGTCTCCCCCTGTTCCTGGGGAGAGAGTGGAACAATCACTCCCAGGCAGCGTCCCGTCAGATCGATCAGCGGCCCTCCATAATTCACCGGAGATGTTTTGGCATCCGTCTGCAAAGCACGCCCCCAGACCCGGTCCAGAGCGCTCACAATTCCGACGGCGATGTTCGGAAACCTGGGATCGAACGTTCTTCCGAGCGCAATTGCCCACTGGCCCACTCGAAATTCATTTTTGGGAACGGGCATCAAAGGAGTCAGTTGATCGGCATCAATCTTCAGCAGCGTCAGCATTCGCGAGAGATCGTTGCCGACAATCTCCGCAGCGAACCGGCGTTCATCGGACAATGTGACAACAACGGAACTGGGATGGGAAAGAAAGTTGAACCGGCTGGTCACAATATAGCCATCTTCCCGGACTACAACGCCGGTCGTCGGACCGGTCCCGGTCAGAATATCCCCCACCAGATCGACCCCGCCGACGGTTTCAATACGGACAATGGAGGGATCCGCTGCCGCCACCGCTTTCTGGATTGCCTGCTGTTCTTCCAGCATCAGATCCGCTGCTGGGGAGAGCGCGGGAAACAGACAGAAATTCCAACAGCAGAATGCAAACAGGTGAGTAACGTTGATCAGCAACGTTTTCCATGCGCTGCTCCGCGAAGGGAACACCGGAGGATCAGTCAGCGCTCGAATCTTCGGAGAAAGCAGATTCATAACATGGCACTCAACAGGAGCTTCAAACCGGAATAAATGAGGTGGAAAGTCAAGGTGGCAAGGCCATTGGACGGTCACGATTGCTTGAAGGCCGGACCGGCCGGAATGATTCATGATTCACCCGCTATTTTTGCCGAGGGACCTGGAAAGTCATGGAAATCAGTTCAGATCCGCGACGAACGACCAGTTTCAGATCATCTCCCGGGCTGAGATTTTTGAGGACCGAATCGAAATGGCGAATGGAAGGAACGAGTTCCCCGTTGGCAAAGACGATGAGGTCGTCAGGCTGAAGCCCTTTCTGGGCTGCCTGCGAGCCTTCGATGATGGTCTCCACGTAGGCGGGAGTCCGGAACACCACATCCGGAACCAGGACCAGTCCGAAGTCCAGCCCTTGAAACCGCTGCCCGGATGATTTCTGCTCTGCCAGCAATGGGTCGGTACGATGAAATTTTCCGGAAATGATGTCTTCAATGCTGGTCCGGAGTTCGCTGATCGGCACTGCATAGTTCAACCAGACATTGTTCTGATCGCTGCGAACTTCCCGCCCGAGCATGGCCAGAAGTTTTCCATCATAAGTGGTGAGAACGCCTCCTTCGGCTCCCGGATTGTTCGTCACGGCGTCCAGAATATAAACCGGCCCGGAATAAGGGGCCTGAAACCGTCCCCGCCGCGCGGAGAGTTCGGTCCGGGCGGAAACGACCCCATGAATGACGGTCACGGGTTCGTCGCCGACAGCCACTTTGAACATGTTGCTGAACGCCAGCACCATCGAACCCGGCCCCGTGGAGATTGCGTCTTCCAGATGGAAATAGGGGAGATCGATGGCATCAATTTTGATGACAGCCAGATCTCGTTGGGAATCGGTTCCAATTACCCGCCCGAAATACCGCCGCCCGTCATGCAACACAACCCCGACGGTCTCCGAGTCAAGGACGTGGCTCCAGACTGTCACAATATGGCCGGCAGGGGAGACGAGAAATCCGGTCCCATAGCCCGCCAGATTCTTCAGGCCTCCCGCTCCATAGAGCTTGACCATCCGTTCCTGCACAGTGTGAATGGCATCGTGAATATCGGCTGCCGGGGCCGGAACTGCCATCAGTAGAACCATCGCGACAACCTGAAAAAGGCCACGCAAAGAGCCGCTTGAAAGGGGAATGAAAGATCCCCCAACGAAAATCCTGCGGAAGAATGTTCTGGCAGTCATGGCTTCGAAACTCCCGCAGCCGACGGTTCAAAAAATTCCAACGATTCAATTCTCAATGTTCCCAGTGACTGGTCGCCATGGCGAAGTTCCAGGGCTTTGGGAAACTGCACGTTGTTCTGGCGAACCAGCTCTTGAAACCGGATTTCGCACGGATCGGCATCTTCGGCCAGGGCGGTATCAAATCCCAGCAGTGCCCCGGATTTCTGATCGAAATACCAGCGGCACGTCACCAGGCTGCGAGTGGTGATCAGCACATCCACCCGCTCTCCCGTATCCCGTGATGGTTCGCTTCCCAGATAATAAAACTCGGTAAAATAATCGCGGGGATCGGAGAGGAAATGTTTCAGTTGTTCCAGTGCTGCCAGCAGTCCTCCCGTTCCTGCGGGGAGATCGGCAAAGTCATTCTTCAATTCCTGAACAGCGAATTGCGCCCCGAATTTGGCGGCAATCGCTTCCGGAAGAAAACGGATCTGCACCGGCGTGGAGGGCGCCATCAACCCGGTCAGCGACCATCCTCGCGGGAGTTTTGAATAGTTCCCCCAGGCGGAAAGTCCCTTGAGCAATCGGGCCTGGGCCTGCTCATTGAAGTAATAGTTGGCGAAATCGGATCGCTCGACATACATCCGGGCATATTGTCCGGGGGGCTCCGGTTTGGAAGCGGGATGTTCATGCGGTTCCTCTTCCGGATCGCGGGGCGCGTCTTCGGGCTTTTTCCGGGGATCTTCGGGAGCAGGTTGTTCCGGGGCACCCCCTTCACCGCCCGAGAGTTCCGCCCGGCGATGCAGGCCCATCAACCGGACCTGGATGTCGTAATGTTTTCCTTCCCGGCGATAGGAGAGCGGGACAATCCAGCCTTTGGGATAAATCCCCAGAATGTTCTTGAACTGGTTGACGCTGCGAATGGGACGGCCGGCAAACGTGATCAGTTCATCCGCCGATCGCAGACCCCGCCGATAGGCTTCGGACGTCTCCAGAATACGGTCGATCACAACCGTTCCCTCTGATGTGGCGGCGACCGTGGCCCCCAGCGTGGCATGATCGACAACCCGGCCGCTTTTCAGATGATCGAGGAAAGACATCACCTGGTTGATGGAAATGGAATATCCCGCGCCCACATTCACCCGGCCCCGTTTTTCCACGGAGATGCGGCCATTGATCCCGATCAGTTCCCCCTGCATGTTAAATAGCGGTCCGCCCGAATTTCCCGGATTGATGGACGCATCGACCTGGAGGCAGTCGGTATACTCCAGAAATGTTCCCGCGGGATATTGATAACGATGGACGCCGCTGACCATGCCATAGGTGACGGTTGGTTGAAAATCGGTTGCCAGCAGAAAAGGGTTTCCCATGGCGAAGGTGGCATCGCCAATGCGGACATCGTCGCTATTGCCGATGGAAGCATGGGGAAAATCCGTCCGTCCGAGGAGTTGAATCAGGGCGACGTCTCCCGTCGGATCAATCCCCACGAGGACGGCATCGTAAATCTTGCCGTCGTTGAGGCCGCATTTCATGAAGCCCCCTTGTCCCTGGACCACGTGAAAGTTGGTAACGGCAAAACCGTTCGCATCGATCAGGACCCCGGAACCGCCCCCCGCGCCGCCGGCAGCGAAAATCGCCACCACACTGGGCGCCACCGATTTCATGACTTCAATGCGCCTGGTTTCGGCGGCCTTGACGGCGGGATCAATCTCCACCGTTCCCGCATAAAGGTTCGTTCCTCCACGGCTGGTGAGCAGAAGCATCCCCGCCAGCAGGCTCCCCCAGAACGCCATCGAGTGGTCTTGTACTTTCCGAATCAACATGGCTTCCCCGGACTTCACTGAATCACCTGGGCATCACCCAGTGCAAAATGTTCCAGAATCCCTTGCGCGACTCCTTCGGATTCGATCCGGACGATCAGTTCGCGGACATCCGTCAGATCGATGTCCAACTGTTCGGGCGGGGCGTTCCACAGAAAACTTTTCGCGTACAGTTCTTTCCCGTCCCCTTGAAGAACCAGTCGCACCTGGGGATTGAAACGGGGCATCCGCGTGACGTGCGTGAGATCGAATCCAGCGGTCGCCCGCAAATGCGTATATTCGCGATTCAGCCGAAACCGCAGGACCGCGCCGGAATGCAGCCATAACCCCTTGCGGAATTCTTTGGTTCCAATCAGCAGCGGCGCTTTTCCACCCGATCCCGCGGGAGCATTCCGGGAGACAAACCAGACCACCGGATCATTGTCGTGAGGCTGCTTCGAACTGGATTGATCGAACGGGAGATCGGCCAGAGAACGGATGCGTCCCCCGCCATAGTCCAGCGATTCAATGCTGTCCATTGGCAAGGAGATTTTCCCCAGCGAACTGAGTGTCAGTTGTAAGTTCGTCTGTTCCAGTTGCAGCGTCTCCGCCTGAAGGATTGACCCCTGCCGTGTGCGGACCGCGATTCGCCGGGCCTGGGGAACGGTGGCCCGGACGGCATAGATCAGTCCGAAAATCTTTTCCCGGGGGGCGGAGAGTTCCTTGTCCCGAACCAGCATCGTCACTGCTTCGGATGTGACCCGCCCAATGGAGCCCGCGACATAATCCAGCACGTCCCCCTTGCGGATCACCAGCAGATCGTCCCGGGCATTCCGTGCCACCAGATCCTCCCATCGCGCGGAGATTTTTTCGTCCAGCGAAGAAAACCGAACGGTGCTGATCTGCCGGACGGGCACCGTCAATGCGGGAAGATCGGGAGCTCCCAATGTCGCACGGGTCCCATCTGTTTCGAATGAGGAAATCAACATCAGCGACTGGTCGGAAAAAGAGATTCCCAAGGGAAGGGCATTGCTGGCAGGTTTCGTGGATGACGTCAAATCGAGTGACATGACATTATTACCGGGAAATTGCTCCACTCCCTGATCCGTTGTGATGTCCACCTGATCCTGGGAAAGTTTCTGTAACTCACCGGTTCGAGTCGATCCGTCCAGCAGCGTCACGGAAACGGGAGGCCCCGCCAGACCGCAGGCAGCCATGCCAGCAATCGACACGATCCCATAGAGCAACGTGCGGAGCACTTGCGAACAAGTGAATCTCAATGTGTTCTCCTCGAACGTAATGACGCTGATGTTCGTGTCGCCTTCACGTCACAGGCAAGGCAATCGGAAAAAATCTCTTTTGATAAGGCGGAAGGCGCCCCCTTGGCACCCAATTCTATAGTAACCGCTGAAGCCCTGTCGTCGGAAGACTCGTCAGAATGTCCCTGAAAATTGATCAAGAGTTTTGCTGGACCGCCGATGGCCTCATCGGCCCCGGGCGTAATCCTCGTTTGCGGTGACTGCAACGGCTATCCAACAATTCCACGGAACGCGCCGCCGCCTGCTTTCATTAACGCAGAGAAAGTCTGTTTTCTCGGCAGAATTCGTCCAGAATGCGGGCCGTCTGGCTGGCTCCAATCCGGGTGGCGCCAGCGGAACGCATTTGCAGCAGAGTGGGCAGATCGCGAATTCCACCAGCAGCCTTCACCTGTACAAATTCGGGAGAATGCTGCCGCATGAGTTGAACATCATCCCGCGTGGCTCCCCCGGAGCCATATCCTGTTGAGGTCTTCACCCAGTCGGCTCGCAACTCTCCGCAAATTTCGCAGAGTCGGATTTTTTGAGTCCGATCCAGGAAGCAGTTCTCAAAGATGATTTTCACTTGGCATGCCGCTGCATGGGCTCGCTCGATAATCGCCTGAAGTTCTCGGGTCACGAGATCCCATCGTTCGCTGCGCACGAGGGAAATATTGACGACCGCGTCCAATTCCTGGCATCCCGCTGTAATGGCCTGCTCGGTTTCCGCAACTTTCAGAGACATTGCCTGTCCCCCATGTGGAAATCCAATCGTCGTGCTGGAGCGAACTCCGCTCCCTGCCAGTTGTTCCACACACATCGGCAGGGCATACGGCAAAATGCAGACGCTGGCGACTTGATACCGTCGTGCAAGTGCAATTCCCTGCTCGAGTTCCCGATCCGTAAGTTGGGGGGAAAGCAAGGAATGATCGATCATGCCCGCAATGTCGCTGTAAGAAAGTGACGCCATGTCAGAAATCTTTATAAAATGGAGAACGGATTCTTCCATTTTCTCCGGAAACGTGATCTTTTGTCCCGAAATCTCATTCGGGAATCCGGATTTTTCACAAATTCGCTCTTCCCGAAAATGTCTGCCCATTTCGCGGATTCAGGCGATCGTTCTCTGGTTTGATGCGGGTTTCGGCATTTCTTTGACTGGATTTTCGAGTATTTCCTCCGAATGATGATGCCGATAGTGATAAAGTGATGAAAACAGGTTCAGCGCCTCAATGTGCTGCCTTCCCGATGGCATTTGGAATTCAGCAGTTCCGACCCGTTTCTCCTGGGAGCAGTTGCGGAGATCATGTTGCAGCCGGCAGACATGAGCAGACCGATCCCTCGTTGGATTGCTGTCCTTATCGGCAGCCTGATGCTGTTCTGCGCCCTTCAGGCCTGTGCCGATGAAATTGTGTTGAAAAATGGGATGCGACTGAACGGAGCCGTACTCCAGGTGGCTGGGCTGAATCCCGCGGGCGCGAAAGCGAATACCGCGGGGCCAGTTCCCAGCTTTTCCTACTGGGTGGTGGATGACGGCGTGCGGCGATTTTTCGTCCATCGCCGTATTGTGACGACCCATGCAGAGGCTGCTCTTTTGGGGGCTAACGTCTCTTTTCGTCTCAAGCATGAAAAGAGTGCCCGCACAGCGGGATTCCCCGTGGTCGGCGGCTTTGGTTCCGTACAACCGTTTGATGAATTCGGTCGCCGCACGGTGACCCTTTCCACTCAGAAAGGACTCGTCCCCATCATTCAGGGGGTCAAACTGATGCGGCCGGACTATACCGACCTGGAAAGCTTGACGCATCATTGGGACTACAGCATCGATACGAAGACACTGGCGCCGGAAACCGTTCAATCCATCATTGCCAGATCTTCCAACCGGGACGATCCCGCGGAACGCAAAGCGGCTGCTCTCTTTTACGTTCAAGCCCAGATGTTCGAGCAGGCTCGCGAAGAAATCCGGCAACTGGCGGAACGTTTTCCTGATCTGACGGACTGGTGCGAGGAATATCAGCGGCAGGTTTCGGAATATATTGCCCGGAAAGCCATCAACGAAATTGAACGGCGGCAGGAAGCAGGGCAACATCAATTGGCAATGGAATATGCCCACAAGTTTCCACTCGATCAAGTGAGCGCGGAGATTCGTCAGAAAGTGACGGACATCCTGAATCAGTATGAACAGGGACTCCAGGATCGCGATCGCGTGTTGCTGCAACTGGACATGTTGCAGGCGAAGCTCCCCAAATCGCAGTTTGAACGGTTGCGATCCATGCGCGTCACATTGCAGGAGGAACTGCATTACGAACGGATGTCCCGGCTGGACCCGTTTCTGCGGGCCGAAGCGGATGAAACGCTCCCCGCTGATCAAAAACTGGCACTCGCCTATTCCGGATGGCTGCTCGGCAATGCGGGCGCCGTTCTGAACCTGGAGGAAGCCATTCACCTCTGGGATGCCCGGTTTCTCGTCCTGGAATTCCTGCGGAACAATCTCGATCCGCTCCGCGACCAGGAAATTCTCGGTCAACTGGGCGCCATTGAAGGGATCAATCCCGAACGCATGGCATTGATGCTCCAGCATCTTCCTCTTCCCTTCGAAGCTCCCGTCACTCCGCCGGGAGAAATTCGCGACGTCGAACTTCCGGCAGAAACCGATACGACTCCGCTCCGATATTCGCTTCTTCTGCCGCCGGAATACAATTCCGCGCACAGCTATCCTTTGCTCGTCGTCTTGCGGGGAGATCGTTCCACAACGACTCAGGAACTGCGATGGTGGGCGGGAGATACGGAACGGCCCGGATGGGCGCAGAAGCGCGGATACCTGGTCATTGCCCCTGATTTTGCCCCCATGGAAGCATCCGGTTATCAGCCGGAGAATCCGCAGCAGGCGGTCATCCTCAAAGCGATCGATCACGTCCGCAAATCTTATCATGTTGATTCGGACCGGATTTTCCTTGTCGGGCATGGAATGGGCGCGGATGCCTGTTTCGATCTGGGAATGGCCCATCCCGGCATCTTCGCGGGAGTCGTTCCTATCGCGGGAACCTGCCCTTCATACGGGCGGGCCTGCGCGGAAAACGCTCCGTTGCTTCCCTGGTATGTCGTGGGAGGAGAACGTGACCGGCATACCCTTGACAAAAACGCGCCCACACTCAATGAAATGATGAAGCACGGCCAGAACGTGATTTACTGCGAATATAAAAACCGCGGGTACGAATCTTATTACGAGGAACTGGACCGGATCTTTGATTGGATGCAGCCGCTCCGCCGGCCCGACATCAAGGAGACAGCCCGCTGGGAAGTCAGCACCGTACACAAATGGAACAACCAGTTTTACTGGATGCAGGCCCACCAGATTCCCGATCGGCAGACCGACCGTCCCGCCCGGTATGAAGGGGCGATCACGCCCGGTTCCAAGATGTACAAAACTCAGTCGATCTATATCAGCCATCCCGGAAAAGCCACAACAATCTGGATTTCTCCGGAACTGTTCAACTTCGAAAACCGTTGCCAGGTCCGTGTGAATCTGAAGCATGTCTTCAATGATTACGTGAAACCTTCGCTGGAAGCGATGTTGACCGATCTTCGCTATCGGGGAGACCGGGAACGGTTGTACTGGGCTCGTCTGGACCTGTGAAAACCTCCTTTCAAAAACGCAGCATCCATAACTGTCGCCTGGAAGCTGGTGCTGGCTGCGGACCGGGCCCGCAGTAAAAGACGATATCTTCTTTGGGCGTCACCCACAGGGTGTCGTCGTTGACGGTTAAATCCGGACCAGTGACGTCCACTCCGATAAGCAGTTCCGGATCTTCGAATTGTCCGGTCCGCCGGGACCAGGCTGTAATGCAGATCCCGTTTGGAGTCGGCAGAAAGGCCCGTTTGCCTCTCGCTGTGAAGAAGAACCGGGGCCAGGGATTATTCACGGAAATCGGCGCCAAGACGCGAAGAATGTCCCCACCCTGCTGAAGGGCCGTCCATTGCATCCGCTGGGTGAATTTTTGATCGCTGGCGGTAAAGTAGAGATTCCGGGCATCCAGAAACTGCGGGGCATCGTGATGGAGTTCCGCGGGCGGGCCGTTTTGCAACACCAGCTTCTTCGGTGCTGAAAACGGGACATCCGTCCTGTCCCGGCGAGTGATCCATAACGTGGAGGGGGTTTCCAACCGGGTGAAGACCAATTGCTTTCCATCCGGAGAAAGCGTCGGATGTGCTTCCCGCAGGGAGGAATTGATGCCACGGAGGGGACGATGATTTTGAAAAGGAGCATCGACACGAGCCCGTTCCGCCATGACCAGATCGTCCAGATGTTCGTCACCCGCATATCCGATGTACACAATCGTCAGCAGATCGGCACTCAGCGTCGGAGATTTCATCCAATCCACTTCTTCAAAACCCGGAACGAGTTCAGGATGCCCCGGTGGCAACCCCGGAACGGTGGGCGTCAGCGGAGCGGGAGGGCGAAGTTGTTCCAGCCGATCGGGAGCCAGAACAACAATTCCCCCCGGGGGTGGAACGGGAAATCTCTCCGGTTGCCGATACCATAACCAGGTTACTTCCAGCAGGCACAGCAGGACACATCCCAGACTGGCTCCCATGAGCGTTTTTTCCGGAGGAAGATACGGAAAGACGGACCGGCAAAGCTGGACGAGTGACTGGCCGAGCGGGCTGTGCGAAGGAGACCGTCGAGACAAAGCAATTTTGGACCGGGTTTGTTGCGCGGCCCGCATCAGTCCAAAGACCGTATCGACCCGCTGCCATTGGGATGATTCCGACCGACGGACAAGATCAGCGGGCAACAGTTCTTCCCCGGCAATCTTTCGGGCCAGTTCCTCGAAGGTGAACGGCCCTTCTTCATCATCCGTAAAACAGTACCACTGCGAGGCCACCTCTGCTCCACGTTCTTCTGGAAATGCGACTGTTCCGCAACCCCTTTTTCAGCCAGCTGCTCTCTGTATTTGATGGAAACGGTCTCCTGGTGGCAAGTGGCCGTGAAAACGGGGTGCTGATTCGAATTGCCCCGGAGGAGTGTTAAACTGCCTGGCATGAGGGAACAAGGCGATTGCTTCGAAAGCCGCACTGCCTGCCCGACTCCCCGTCGCGACGTCCATTTTCGTCCCATTGTTGAAAGAGTTCCTGGTCCATGGATGACAACTGGATTTTGCTGTTGCTGGCGATTGCGGAACGTACGGTGGCAATTCTGGGGGCCGGCCATGCCATTCTTCATAAACGAGAAACCCAGAGCGTTATTGGCTGGGTGGGGCTGATCTGGTTTTCTCCATTTCTAGGGTCAACTCTGTACTTCTGTTTCGGCATCAACCGCATCCAGCGAAAAGCAGCCCGGATCCAAAAGCGAATGGATCACCGTTTCCGGGAATCTCTTCGAAGAGGACGATTTCTGGAATCGAAAGCCACGGACCAGCCCATCCCGTTTCAGGGCCGGCTCGACACGGTCATTTCGCATGTGACCAGGAAGCCGCTTCTGGGAGGAAACAGCGTTGAATTTTACAACGGAGGAGAGAACGCATACCCCGCCATGTTGCAGGCGATCGGACAGGCCCGGAAATCGGTCAGCCTGGCCTCTTATATTTTCGACCACGATCGCGCGGGAGAGGAGTTTGTCGAAGCCCTGGCGGCCGCCCGGCAGCGGGGAATCGAAGTGCGGGTCCTTGTCGATGCAGTGGGATCGCGATATTCCAAACCGACCATCATGCGATCACTGGCCCGGAATCAGATTCCAGCAGCCCTGTTTCTTCCCACGTTAGCCCCGCGCCTGCCGACTTATGCCAATCTGCGGAACCATCGCAAGTTGCTTGTCATCGATGGCCAGATCGGTTTTACCGGCGGAATGAATATCCGGGCGGCCTGCCGGGGAGACTGGGAGTGCCCCCATCCGGTACGGGATCTGCATTTTCGATTTGAAGGCCCCGTGGTCAGCCATATTCAAGAAGCCTTTGTCACGGACTGGGCGTTCGCGACACAGGAAAAGTTGTTTAACGAAGTCTGGTTTTCCGTTCCGCAACATCGTGGCAACGTACGGGCGCGGGGAATTCCCGATGGTCCCGATGGGAATTTCGACGCCATTCGCCTCTCGATTCTGGGAGCCCTGGCGGTCGCGGAAAAACGGATCGACATTCTGACTCCCTATTTCCTTCCGGATGATTCGATTATCAATGCCTTGAACATCGCCAGTATGCGGGGTGTGAAAGTCCGGATCGTTCTTCCGCAGGAAAACAATATCCGGGCCGTCCAATGGGCCAGTTCGGATCCGTTATCGCATGTACTGGCCCGAGGATGCGAGGTCTATCTGACTCCCCCTCCCTTCGACCACTCCAAACTTCTCCTGATTGATCAGGACTGGTTGCTGGTTGGTTCCAGCAACTGGGATCCGCGAAGTCTGCGATTGAACTTCGAATTCAATGTGGAATGTTATGACGCGGACCTGAACTGGAAACTTTCGGAGTTTGTCCGGGAAAAGGTGGAGCACGCACGGCGGTTGACGCTGGCTGATCTAAACAACCGTTCCCTGCCTGTTCGCGTCCGGGATGGGCTGGCCCGGCTGGCGATCCCATACTTATAGACTGCCAGGCAAAAAACGAACGGAGGGCAAGCGAGGCCCGTTCCAACGGGATCTTCAGAGGGCGGAATGGAGCCAGTGATTCAGGAAAGCCATCTGATTGTCCCCAAAATCAAAACGCGGAGAAAGCAAAGACAGGAATCCGAGCGAGGAAACAGAACCGGCTGTTGGAAATCGCGCCGACAGAAATACATGTACTGCCGAATGTTTCTGATTCCATGGGAAACGCGGGCATGAAATGCGGCCATTCGGGGTTGGCAGGGGTGGTGCAATTCGTTAGTGTGCTAACTAATTCCCGCAATCGCTCTCTACCCCCCACTTCATCCCGTGACCATTCAGTACGATTTTGAAGCCAGCATCGGCTACTGGACGAGCGTGACCGCCCTGGCGTTTCATCGCGCGCTGAACGAAAAGCTCGCTCCACTGGGGCTGACGTACCGGCAGTCACAAGTCCTTGGCTGCCTGATTCATCGTGGGACAATGTCCCAGTGCGAACTGGCGGGATTCATGGAAATTGAAGCCCCGACCCTGGCGGGGATCCTCAATCGCATGGAAGCCGCCGGTTGGGTGAAACGGTGCGAATGCCGGGAAGATCGTCGAAAAAAGCTGGTCCGGATCACGCCGGCTGCTGCTCCCGTCTGGGAACAAATTGCTCTCTGCGCAAGAGAAGTGCGGGCAATGGCCACTGTCGGACTCAACGAACGGCAGGCGGCCCAGTTGCGATCTCTGCTGGAAAAAGTTCATACAAACCTGAACCAGATTGCTGCTTCGGAGTCGACGTGTTGTCCCGGTATCGCGGAAACGGATCTGAAAACCAAGGCCGTGAACAATCCGGTATCTGGTCGCCCAACGGAAATACCGTCCGGGAGGAACAAGTAAACGGCCTTGAGCCCCCTGGCAGATCAGGCGGGCTCAAATGGCCTGCGGCGAAATGCCTCTTGAAGTCAGCCGGGACGGGTCGGTAAAGTCACCGACACCTGCGGGAAGCACGTCCGCAAACCGTCCCGGCGTTTTTCTCCGCTTATCTCTCTTCCACTGCAAGGTGCCCGGATGACTCCAGACATGCCCACGTTCGCCGCTGTTCCCGATGCCGCTGATCTGGCGAAAACCCCGCGTGATCTTCGTTTTCATCCCGTCCACAACCCGTCACCGGCCGTTCTCTCGCTGGAGCAGATCGCATCCTTCAACGAACGGGGCTATCTCAAGCCGTTGCCGGTCTTTTCCGAAGAAGAAATCGCTGCCATCCGCACCGGTTTCGATGAACTTCTGGCACGGGTCGTCGCGAACGGGGGAAACAGTTATTCCATCAGTTCCGCCCATCTGAAACATGGCCAGGTGCATGACATCCTGACCAACCGGAAAATTGTCGATTATGTCAGCGATCTTCTAGGGGATCACGTCATTGGCTGGGGATCGCATTTCTTCTGCAAAATGCCGCATGACGGGAAAGCGGTGGCCTGGCATCAGGATGCCAGCTACTGGCCGTTGTCCCCTTCCAAGGCGGTTACGGTCTGGTTGGCGATTGACAACGCGGACCAGGAAAATGCCTGCATGAAATTCATTTCCGGTTCCCATCACGTCGGCCATCTCACGTTTCGAGACAGCAACCCGGACGAACACAACGTGCTGAACCAGACAGTGGAAAATCCGGAACAGTATGGCGAGGTGATATTCGATGAACTGCGCGCCGGAGAGATTTCCATTCATTCGGACCTGCTGCTGCACGGTTCGGAGGCAAACACCAGCCATCGCCGCCGTTGCGGATTGACGCTGCGCTATGCCGCCGCGGACGTTCGCGCCGCTTTGAACTGGAACCAGAAGGGAGTCTGGGTGAAAGGAGAAGATCCGACCCGACACTGGTCCAATCTTCCCCGTCCCGAAAACGCTTGACGACACGAAACAATCGCGGGATCCGGGAGAACGTTTCGTTGTGTGGATCATCCGCGATCCATTAGGGCCCATATCGCAATTCGCCTCTGCTTTTATCACATTTATGTGCCAGGGGGAGGCGATTCTCTTACAAAATCAGCATGGCATCGCCATAGCTGAAAAAGCGATATCGCTGGCGGATGGCTTCTTCATATGCCTGAAGGATCAGCTCACGGCCGGCGAACGTGCAGACCAGGACCAGCAGCGTCGATTTCGGAAGGTGGAAATTCGTAATCAGTGTCTCGACAACCTGAAAGGAGTATGGCGGACGGATAAACAGATCGGTCTCTCCCTGCCATTCCCGAAGCGGTCCCTGCCGGGCCACCGATTCCAGCGTCCGGACGGATGTTGTCCCGACAGCAACGGTCTTGCCTCCGGCAGACCGGGCAGTCTCAATGGCCCTCACCGCGGCCGCCGGCAGGGCACACCATTCCTGATGCATCCTGTGTTCCGCAAGTGGCTCCACGTTGACTGGCCGAAAAGTCCCCAGGCCAACATGAAGCGTGACCTGCGTCTGTTCAATTCCCCGTTCCCGGCAGCGTTCGAAGATTTCCGGTGTAAAATGCAACCCCGCCGTGGGAGCCGCCACCGCTCCAGGTTGTCGGGCATAAGTTGTCTGGTAACGTTCCGTATCCATGGTGGACGCTGGACGCTGCATGTAGTGGGGAAGCGGGAGTGTTCCAAACTGTTGAAGCAGTTCGAGCGTTCCTTGGGTGGCTTCCGGATGGACGATCCATTCGCCTCCCGCCTGACGTTCTTCGAGAAGCAGATCCACTGAAGATGTGATTGGCCTCGTTTCCATTTCCAGGGGAGGCTGAAGCGTAATCCGTTCTCCCGGTTTCAGCGTTCCGCGGGTCTGCCCAATGATTCGCCAGCGGCCAGCGGGTTCGTCCCGTAGAAAAAGCCCTTCCCATTTGCCTCCCGTGGCGGTTCGAATGCCATGCAGTCGGGCGGGAACCACGCGGGTATCGTTGAGAACCAGCAGATCGTTCGGGGCAAGCAGTTCCGGAAGATCGTAAAAGTGATGATGCGAGATTGTTTGTGTCTGCCGGTCAATGACCATCAACCGGGAGGCGTCCCGCCGTTCGGCCGGGAACTGGGCGATCAGTTCTTCAGGAAGATCATAATCGTAATGACTGATGAACTCTTCGGGGGCCATGGATGTTACTGCTGACAAACTTGTAGAGGGGACTGAAATGGAATTTGATGGATGCGAATGATGAATCGGTCGCGACGGATTCCCGGCAGAATCTGCTGAAGAAGATAACAACCCCGGTGGTTCCGGGCAGTCCCATCGACCCGGTTTTCGCCCAGGAGTAAAATTCATCGACCTTGAAAGACCCTCTCAAGTCGTGAAATTCCTGCTGTCTCAATGCGTCCGGTTCCTCCGCAATTTCTGTTGATTCTGGGTGTTTTTCTGCTCTTTGTCGGAAATCTTTCCGCCCAGGAACAGGAAGCGCTGGACACGTTTCAATTCCCCGCAGCGATCGATTACGGTTCGACGGAAGGGACCACATATGTCCCGCCACAGAATCTTTCAAATGTCCCATTACTCACGGGTACGGAAACCTGGACCTGGAAATTTCTCCCCCAGGGTTTCCTCTATCACACCTATCTTGCCAGCGAAGCCGAGCCCCGGCTGGCGACTCAATTATTTTATGAACGGAATCAGGGGCTCTTCCTGGATTCTTTCATTGGAGGACGAATTGGATTTGTCCGTTTTGGACGGCAGGATTCCCCGGAAGGTTTTCAGCTGGACCTGCTCGGCGGAGCCAATCTTCGCCAAGACCCCACTCCGGACTGGGATGTCGATTCCGTTCAATTCCGTTACGACATCCCGCTGACCTATCGAAAAGGCCCTCATGCCTGGAAATTCGGCTTTTATCACATCAGCGCGCATCTGGGGGATGAGTTTCTGCTCAAGAACCCCGGCTACAATCGGTTGAACTGGCTCCGCGATACGCTGTACCTGGGATATTCCTATTTCCCAATTCCAGAATTGCGGTTGTACGGGGAAGCGGGCTGGGCGTTTAACAGCGACGTCTCCGAGCCCTGGGAATTTCAGTTCGGATTTGATTATGCCCCGGTCTATCCGACGGGAATCTACGGAGCCCCCTTTATTGCAATGAACGGCCATCTGCATCAGGAACTGAACTATGGCGGCTCGTTCAATGTTCAGTTCGGCTGGGCCTGGCGGGGAGAAGGACTCAGCGCCGGTCTGCTGCGAACCGGTCCATACTATTATGATGGCGGCAGTCCGCAGTATTCCTTCTACGCCACTCACGAACAGCAGTTCGGTTGGGGACTGTGGTATGATTTTTAGTGCCGCGAACAAAACCTCTCCGACAGTGAAAATTTCCTGTCCACGAGCGGAACGTGATTCGTTTTGTCAAGGGTTCTTAACCTTAAGGAACGAATGGAAATGGACGGGATCAGCAACATCGCGGGAGGACATGTTTCCGTGGTCAAGAATACACGCTCAATCCGATGACATTGGACAATTATGCCGAGCGGAAATGTTACATCCTTTCTCTCTGTCATTTATACACAAGTTTTTGTTGAGCGTGCTGGAAGGATTGCCAGGTAAGGGTGAAGTCGAGCATGCGGCGGAGGCCGATCCAGAAGGCTTGCGGGCCGGGAGATGGTTCTCCGGGGCAGTTGTTGTAGCCTCCCAGTTCGGCAATCAGCGGTGTGAACGCCTTTAATGTCGGCGGACGTTTCGGGGGTGACGACTTCGTTAACACTCGCCACGTCGGTTCCCATTCCTCTTTCACGAATGCGACTTCACAAGAGGCCTGGGGGTACTGGATATGCAATGTCAGTAATGATGCACAGTTAAAAATCGCGTCAAACTTATCGGACTGAGTACCTCTCCCCGCAAATAGGGGAACAGATTATGCGGCGGCAGCGAGGGGCGGGTCGTTGGTGGTTGCCTGACATTTGGCCATGATCCTAGCGACGGACTTTTGAGTCCACGCGAAAGGATGAGCCTGCTCGTTGCATTCCTTCACGAAGGCATGCAACCGCTCGGCCAGATGGGCTTTGTCCCGAAAATCCGCGATCGCCAGGCGCTTCCGCTGGAGAATGCTGAACCACTGTTCCACCGGATTCATCCACGAGCAACGCACCGGAGGATGGTGGAACCGGAAGCGGGGATGGTTTTCCAGCCACGCCTGCACCTGCTTTCCAGTGTGCATTCGCAGGTTGTCCATCACCAGGTGAACCGTCGTGATCTGGGCCGGAATTTCGCGGTCCAGTTTCTCCAGGAACTCGATAAACTCCTGCTGCCGTTTCCGCTCTGCCGTGTGGGCACAGACATGTCCGGTCCGGGTATCGAAGGCCGCGAACAGGTTCAAAGCTCCTTTGCGTTCGTACTCGTGTTCCACATGAATCGGCTGGCCTGAGATGTCCTTCAGAGCATCTGTCTCTAAAATGGGCTGACATCTTCTGGAATCAAGGCCGGATCCTGGTCACCAGCCCGAAGACAGAACACCACGAAGGGAAGGAGAGCCGGATTGTTCCCCTGTTCCCGGAACTCCTGCCGTACCCTCGTGAGGCATCGGAGAGAAGGCGTCAGATTCTGATTACGTCATCACCCGATATGGGAGTGCTGAAACGAACCTGCGAACCCAGCTCCATCGGTTCATCCGATCTGCTGGCCTGACTCCCTGGCCCAAAGCATTTCACAACCTGCGGGCGAGTCGGGAAACGGAGCTGGCGGAATCGTTCCCGATTCACGTTGTCTGTGCCTGGATCGGCAACAGTCCGACGATTGCGGCTCGCCACTACCTGCATGTGACTGACGACCATTTCGAGCGGGCTGCTGATGCAATGCATTATGCAATGCAGAATATACATGAAAAGAGCGGAATCGAGGCGAAGCGGGAAACCACGGATTTACAAAAAACCAGTGTTTTTCCAGCCAATTCGCTCCGATTCCGCTCTAAGCCCCTGACGGGGATGGTCACGACAGGACTCGAACCTGCGACATTCTGTGTGTAAGACAGATGCTCTAACCAACTGAGCTACGCGACCGTGGGAGAGTTTATCGTTCGCTGATTTTGCTCGCAAGCTCTGCCATGGCTGGCCCAAGGCTTCTGCTTGTTTCCAGATGGGGAATTTTCGGGAGGGCGAAGCTCCTGCTGAGCTGCGGGGAAGCTCACGCTTTCCATGGCTTGCGGCTCGGCGGGAGCCGAGCACTCTCATACGATTTTCAATAAAGCGAATGCCCTGTGGCTGAGCCACCCCGTTGAAGGTGTAAGTGCAGCTTTTCCCGGGGTTTTGACGGACCATACCGGACACGCCCTGCCGGACGGTCTTCAATGGGTTCAAAATGACAGAGAAAAAGGATTTCTTGGGGGCACCTTCAATGGTGCTGCCCCGATGGCTGAGCCATGGTTCCGGATCGTGTTCAATGGGAATGAAGAGAGACCAGGATTGATTGTCTATAAGTGCCTGGATCTCGACAGATCTTCCGTGATCCCATGCTGCCCCCTTCCCGGATCAGTGTCCCTGGGTACGTTCGATGCATTCATCTGCAATGCCGTCCCAGTCGATCTGGGACATCGTCGTTTCCACCAGATCAAGGACGAGCGGATCCGTGACCGATTTTTTTGCCACGTCCAGCATCTCTTTTTTCATCCGGTGGGCGAGCATTTTTCTCGCAGCTTCTTCCGGGTTAGTGGAACCATCCTGAACGCTGGGGAGGTTGCGGGCAGACTGCAACTCTTCTTTGGCAACATTGAACCATTTGTCGTATCGATTTGGTTCTTCGAGCATCCATTCCGCAATGACCATGGTGGGATCTTCGTCGTCATGGTGCTGCCTGAGCAGTCCGATACTGCGGCCAGCGGTCCGATGGGCATGGTTCGGGACGGTGCCATGCACTTCTGAATAAAACAGTCCTCCTGACTGCTTGTGCCGTGAAGAATCTCCCAGCACGTTGACGCCGATCGGCCCCTGAAAGTAATGGGCAATCGACTCCTTGACCTTTTGATCCTGCGAGACGAGCCACATCACCAGAAAGAACGCCATCATGGCGGTGACGAAGTCGGCATAGGCAACTTTCCAGGCTCCTCCCCCTTTCCCGGCCATGACAAAATCCTTTCTGCGAACCGTTCCTGGCGTCTGATCTCTGCTTCCGTCTTCTCTTATGCCGCAGCTTTGTAAATCTCTTCCATTTCTTTCATAGAAGGGCGACAGTCGGTACCGATGCCGCGGCGCGCTTTTTCCAGGGCGGCTTTAGGTGTTCCCCCTTCAACGAAATCGACAACAGCTGCGGCCACGGTTTTTCGGAGGGCCGTCTCAGCATGTCCCAATGCTTCCATCCGGCTGGCCAGCGGTCCGATGATTCCGTAGGAAACCAGAATTCCCAGGAACGTTCCGACCAGCGCAGCTCCCACCTTATGGCCGATTTCTTCCACAGGCCCGTCGATTGCGCCCATGGTGATCACGATTCCCAGCACCGCTGCCACGATTCCGAATCCGGGAAGGGCGTCGGCTGTCCGGGTCAGTGCCCCGACTGCGGCATGGTGTTCTTCATCGATCACCCGGATATCCGTATCGAGCAGCGATTGCAATTGCGGACCATCCGCTCCTTCGGAAGCAGCGACCAGGGCATCCGAAATGAAATCTTTCAGATGATGGTCCTTGGCGACAGTGGGGTATTTGCTGAACGGAGAGGCGGCTCCTTCTTCCGACAGGATGGATTCAAGGGCCAGCAGGCCATCGCGACGGGCAACGCAGAAAAAATAATACAGGACCTGGAAGACTTCCTTATATGTCTTTTTGCCACTGTTGCCTCCTTTGACAACATCAATCAGCCCCTTGGTCACGTCGATCAGCACCTGTTTGGGGGAGCCTGCAATCATGGCGCCCAGGGCGGCGCCGCCGATCGTCACGATTTCGGAAACGTGAATCAGAGCATGGACATGGCCCCCGGCCATACTGAAGCCGGTGAGCACTGCTCCCAGCACGATCACAATTCCAATAACGCTGATCATCGTGGTCTGACCACCCTGTTCTGACAGATTTCCGAGCATGGGCTGCGAGTGCGAGCCGGTTCCCAATCATGTTCCTTCAGATTTGAAATTCCGACTATGCGGGCTCAATCCGGTCGTACTGATTCATTCCAGCCCGTCCCGTCTCCCACCCTCATTCAAGAAATGAAGGCGCTCCCAGCCATGGAACCGGAACGGATGAATTCGGTCGCTTCAAAGTCGATGCAGACCTTCGGCGCGGCGGGATCATGGCGAAATCCGGATTTCAGCACAAGATGCGTTTTGCAGCACCCCCCCGTTTGCTTTCGGCCCGGCTTCCAAGTACAGCGGGATTGAAAAATGTGCCGAGGCATATTACACCCCATGGGAACGTTCCCCTGGCACAATTCTTTCAGAAACAGATCATGACCAATTCTCCTTTCATACAACTCATTGACTCCCCTCTGGCAGGGATTGACACCGACTGGCTGGTCGTGGCCTTGTTTTCGAAACCGGAATTTCCGGAGAACGTGCAGGTTCTCGATCACGCACTCGGAGGGGCACTCTCACAACTCCGCGAGCGGAATGATCTGAAAGCCAAAGCAGGTGAATTGACTTACTTGCCAGTTGTATCGGGCATTTCCACAAAGCGGGTGCTTGTGATCGGGCTGGGAGAGCCGACAAGGAAATCATTGACGGGCTGGGAACAAGCTGTTTTGACAGCCGCCCGGAAAGCTGCCGGAACCGCCGATTCCTCAATCGCGATCGTCATTCCCGAAGAAATGATGACCGGTTCCGATCCCGCGCATGTGTTCACAACCAGTGTCGCTGCCGCGCTGGTTGGTTCTTCCGGGCAGGCGATTTACAAGGAGACTCCGGAACGGTTTGCGTTCCAGAAAATCTTGCTTGTCTCTTCGTTCCCGGATTCCACGGGAGCCCTGGAGCGGGGACGAATTCTGGGAGAGTGCATGAATCTCACCCGGGAACTGGTCAACCGTCATCCCGAGGAAATGGTTCCCGTGACATTCGCTGCGCGGGCGGAACAGGAAGCGAATGCTGCCGGGCTGGAAATCGAGATTTTTGATCGAGACCGCCTGGAATCAGAGCGGATGGGATCGTTACTGGCCGTTGCTCGCGGAAGCATTCATGAACCTCGGGTCGTTGTCTTGAAGTATCAAGGAGCGGGGAAAGATGCTCCGGTACTGGCGTTATGCGGAAAAGGGGTGACGTTCGATTCCGGAGGTCTCTCCATCAAGCCCAGCGACAGCATGATCACCATGAAAGGTGACATGGCTGGGGCAGCTACTGTTCTGGGAGCGATGGTGGCCATGGCCCGGCTCAAGTTGCCGGTGAATGTGATTGGGGCTGTCGGACTGGTGGAAAACATGATCGGACCGCATTCGTTCAAACTGGGGGAAGTTCTCACCGCCCGTAATGGAGTGACGATCGAAGTTCATAATACCGATGCGGAAGGCCGTCTGGTCCTGGCGGACGTGCTGGCTTATCTGGCCGAACAGAAACCTGCTCGCATGATTGACCTGGCAACCTTGACCGGCGCCTGTGTTGTCGCACTGGGAATGGACATTGCCGGTGCCATGACCAATAACCAGCCCTGGTGCGATACGGTTTTACAGGCGGCACGCGACGCGGGAGAACAACTCTGGCAACTGCCATTGAATGATTCTTTCAGCGAACAACTCAAATCGGATTTTGCCGACATCAAGAACGTTGGCTCCCGCTGGGGAGGAGCAATAACAGCCGCCAAATTCCTCGAACGGTTTGTCAACGAAATTCCCTGGGTCCATCTGGACATCGCTGGTCCCAGCTTTGCCGAATCCGGCAAGCCGTGGCGGGATCTGGGAGGCACTGCCTCTTCACTACGGACACTGGTGGAAGTTGCGGAACGATTCTCCGGAGAATGAATGGAGAGGGAGAGTGGCTTCGGAATGACTTGCCGACGGCAGTGATGCGGTCGGAACAGAATTGGTCCGTGTTCATGGAGTGGCCCGGTCCAGCCATGTTTGAAGTGCGTCGGGGTCCGCGAATCCGCCATGCGAAGCCACCAATCGGCCATCGCGAAACAGCATCAGACGCGGAATACTGCTGATGCCGTAATGCCGGGCCAGAGCCTGTTTTTCGTCCACGTCCACCCGGACGATTTTGACACGGCCCTGAAGCCGGTCCTCCACCCGGTCCAGCACTGCTTCCAGATAACGGCAGGGAGGGCACCACTCGGCCCCAAATTTGACAAGAACCGGTCGCGGCTGCCGAGTCACCGCCTGCTCAAACCAGGGATCGTCCGGAGGAGGAACGCTGGACTTCAGTGATAAGATCAACGCGACCATCAGCATCAAGGCCGCTGCAATATTCAAGAACTTCATCGGACCGATGGGGTTGAATCACAAGGAGACATGACAGTGAAAATCTCTGCCATGCGGGAATCGGCATCGAAAACGATAGATTCTGTTTTCCTGGGAAGAGTTGATTTTTATCCTGCTGCGGGATGTTTCCGAAAATCAGTATCAGTTATGCGGATCGTTTCTCTCCAGCGGATGACAGCTTCTGTCATGTGCACGAGAGGCATCCGCTGCGCGGGCGGAATCGCGTTCATAAAAAAGTGGAAATGTATTCTTGAAAAATTTTCCCGGGATTTTTGGAAGACATTTTGCCCAGCGCCGGGTTTTTATATCACAGGGCCGCAACTTTCTGAGATCAATCCGGACGACGAGCGATGCAGCGACGACAATTTCTCCAGGCGGGGATCTTCAGCTCCGCCTTCTGGTGGACTCCCGGCCTGTTTGCCGAGGAACTGGCTCTTACTCCGCGACTGACGGAGGGGCCGTTTTATCCCGACAAGCTTCCCCTGGATCGAGACAACGACCTGCTGATTGTTGGTGATTCCACCACTCCCGCCTTGGGCAAGGTGACGCATGTGACCGGCCGCGTTCTGAATGCATCCGGAACTCCGGTCCGCAATGCCATTGTGGAAATCTGGCAATGCGATCAGAACGGAGCTTATTTACATACCGGCACGGACAACGGCAAAGGCCGGGATCAGCATTTTCAGGGATACGGACAGTTTTTGACCGACAAAAACGGAGCCTATCGGTTCCGGACGATCAAACCGGTTCCCTATCCGGGACGGACACCCCACATTCATTTTGGAGTCAATCGGCACGGGGAACGGGTGCTCACGACACAACTCTTTGTCAAAGGGGACCCGGGAAATCGGCGGGATGGAATTTTCAACGGGATTCATAATCGGAAAGCCCTGGCGAATGTTCTGGGAGACTTCAAGCCGGTTCCCGACTCGCGAATTGGCGAACTCGCGGTCAATTTTGACATTGTCCTGGGGTTGACGCCGAACGATCCGGATGATGAGGACGGAAGCAAAGGAGTCGGAAAATCGGAACGGGAATCCGGACGAGGAATGGGGCCACCCCCACCCGGAATGAGAGGTCCCGACGGACGTCGCGGTCCCGGAGGTCCAGGCCGTTTCCCTCCCGGCCCGCCTCCGGGATTCCGCCCCTGATCCACAGTTGTGCCTCGCCCGAACCCTACAACCTCCATTGAGGTCGTTTTCCGAAGCGGCGGCGGTGTTCGACCCCGCTCTGCTGGGAGGGATCATCAGGCAATTGCGGGCGGAAGTGCGTCAGCAGATCTGTAGGGCGTAGTCAAGGACGGCGAATTGGAAGCCAGCGTCGTTTGTCAGGAAATTGCCCCCCAGAGAGGATCCCGACCGCAGACCCACCGAAAGGCAAGCATCCGCTGAAGGTGGGTCAGCCCAGAAGTGGAGCGTCCCCCGTGAAGGTGGGTCAGCGGCCGTTCTGATTCCAGATGAAGCCGCATTCCGGCAGAACGTCTGACTTGTAGCAACCCTCTCCGTCCGGCCTCGACCACACCCTACAAACTGACCTATGTCGCTGAAATCATGCCATTCCCCATCATGCGGTGCCTGACCTGCACTCCCTGGCCAGTTCCCGCTCATCTCTCTCATCAGAATTCTTGCTCTTACTCAGTCTTTCTTCTCAGCGTCCTCGGCGCTCTCTGCGTTTCAAAATCCCCACTCTATGCTTGCTGTGCGTCCCCTTTTCTGAGTTGCGGGCGTTCTTCAAGTCCGTAGGGTGTGGTCAAGGACGGGACGGGAGATCCTCCTGGCAGGATGGATGTTACTCAAAACGGGACTCCATTCCCCGTTTGACCGTCCGCAGACCCACCAGGGTGAAGGATGTAGGGTGTGGTCAAGGTCGGCGAATTGGAAACCAGCGTCGTTCGTCAGGGAATTGCCCCCCCAGAGAGGATCCCGACCGCAGACCCACCGGAAGGGGAGCGTCCCCCGTTCGGTGGGTCTGCGGCCGTTCTGATTCCAGATGAAACCGCATTCCGGCAGATCGCGTCTGGCTTGTAGCAACGCTCTCCTTCCGGCCTCGACCGCACCCTACGAACCGACCTGCCGCATGTTCCTCCCTGACGTTGAAACCCCTGAAAAAGAAAGACAACCGTGAAGCAGATCGCCACCCTCATTTCCCCTGAAATCCACAGCAAACTGAACAGCCCGGAAAGTGCCTGACCTACCGGTTACTGGCTTTCGCCGATTCATCAGGACTGCATCGGATCATTGCGAAGAGGATGCTTTCTGCCGCTGCATCCAGGACGGGTTCGTGCGGGCTCGTTACCGTTTGCTCGCCTGCAAGAAGATAGGAGGTCAGAGCATAAATCGGGATGCAGGCAGTCTTGCCGTTGCTGGAAACGGCGCCGACGACTTGCGACCTGGTTCCGCTTGTCAGGGTGACGAGCGGTTTGAGGTCGGAGTTTTTCGTCAGATCAAAACTCCAAGGGCAGAGGGGCTGCACCCAACTCGCCTGGAAATTAGCACGATGGGCGATGGTTTGGGGAGGCAACTCGGTGCCAATCAGGTTCAGCACCGCTCCAAGGAACTCTTCATCGGTCACCGGCAACTTGCTCTTCGCCGCCGGAGAATTCGGCTGCGAGAGCGCCGCATTGAAGGAGGCGAAGGACCTTGACGCCGGCAACGATGTCCCCATGACCCAGAGCACCCGACCGCCTTGCTTCAGATAGTCAGTGATCCGGTCATCAAACGATTTGGCTTTCATCTCGTGATAACTGTGAAAGCTGGGAGCCACAAGAACGATTTGCGGCACTTGCTCGGGTGTGGGGAAACCCTCTTGGAGTACCTGGCGCACATCGAGCGTAACATACGATTTCCCGCGGTGCTGGAGTGTTCGGGCAATCGCTGCCGCTTCGACACGACCGGCGTAGCCGAGCATCGAACCATTCATGCGCCAGGCCGGCTCCAGCACGACGCCGACAGCCGGCGGCTGATGACGTTTCCAATTCCGCAGGACAGAAGCAAACAAAGCCTCCTTCTCAAGGGAACGTCCTTGCCGTATCTGTTCTGCCTCCTGTTGAGCGGCAGCGATGACTTCCGGCGTGATTGTGAGTGCCTCGCCAGTGCGTGCGAGTCGCATGGCAACCTCGACGTCACGCAACGTGCGCACAACTCCCCAGGCGCCCAGTTCGCTCATGTTCTGCCACATCTTCTGTCGCGCCCCCTTACTCTGGTGGTCAATCCATCCGACGGCGCCTTCCAGAATCGCGGCACCACGCCCGCTGCAGTAATCCGCTCCCTGTTCTCCATAGCTCATGAGTTCGACGAGAGTCGCCGTTGCGTCACGCTGGTCGTCATACAGCCTCATGGCATCGATCGCTTTTTCAAAAATTTCGGCGCCACCAGCCTGATCGCGCGCGGTGCCACTCAGGTCAAAAAATCTCTTGATTTTTGAAAAGTCGTTGGCATTCGGCGTTGTCAGATTCCAGTCTGACCAGCGGGTTCCAGCAGTCTGGACGAGCGGATCGTGATTGCAGGCCACCATGTCAGAAATGACATGCGAGAGAGTCGCAATCCAGTGGGCCGTGCGGGCAGGGTGCTTTTCTCGTAGCGCATCAACGAGCATAAGGAAGGTCATGGCGGCCCCTTGCTCCGAATGCAGATCGAAACGCTTCTTAAAGCCAGCTTCGTTCAGCTTGAATACGGCTGCCTCGCCGATGTCTTCGGCCAGAAAAGGCTCGAAGCTGTCCGGGTAGTGGCTGGCATGTGCGACGGCCTGCTTGATGATTTCCGGTGTGAAGCTGTCGCGAAGTTCCTCCGGCAGCCTCGCGATGACGGCACGCATAACGTCGTCATGCCCCGCCCCCCAGGGATATGCAGAATGCGGCAGGGCAAGGACAACGATGGCAATAAAAACAAGAAGCTTCATGAGATCCCGAAATTCAATTTTGCCGAGAGAGTGCGAGCGATTGGGTAACACGGATGACCTGCCGGCAGCTCTGTTATTCCCATCAGCAAGGTTGTGAAGTTGTCAGTGATGATGGAGGTTCCTTAATTCTGCGACTGAAGTGACGCTGAGTTTATCAGATGAGGGGATTCCCTGCCGAGTCCCCCGTTCGGTGGGTCAGCGGCCGTTCTGATTCCAGATACTCCGACGTTTGCCAGTCTGTTTCCCAGATCACAAACGAGCTCATGTTGATCTCTCAAAAGCATCCAAGTCCCCGGTGGATATGAAAACGTGACCCACGTTGGCTCAGCGGTTGAGCACGGTCCGGATGTTGGCTTCGTTGACCGGCTGAATAATCCCTTTTTCCGTGATGATCGCTGTAATGCATTCAGCAGGGGCGACGTCGAATGCGGGATTGTAGACCTGGGTCCCCACTGGTGCGGTGGCACGACCGAATCCATGGGTAATTTCGTCTGGCTGCCGCTGTTCGATCGGAATTTCCTCTCCGCTGGCAATGGACAGATCGAATGTGCTCGACGGGGCCGCAATATAGAACGGGATCCCATGGGCTTTCGCCAGCAACGCCACGGAATAAGTGCCGATCTTGTTGGCGGAATCTCCATTGGCTGCGATCCGGTCCGCTCCCGTAATGACTGCCTGGACCCGTTTTTCTTTCATGACCCAACCCGCCATGGAGTCACAGATCAGCGTGACCGGAATGCCGCGTTGCTGAAGTTCCCAGGTTGTCAGGCGGGCTCCTTGTAACAGTGGACGGGTTTCATCCGCGTAGACATGAATTTTTCGTCCTGCCGCAGCAGCGGCGAACATGATCGCCAGGGCGGTTCCGTCCCCGGCGGTCGCCAGCCCACCGGCATTGCAATGCGTCAGGATTCCCATCCCCTCGGAAATCAGCATGGAGCCATGACGTCCGATGGCGGCGCACATGTCCCGATCTTCCACTTCGATCGCCTGGGCTTCGTCGAGTAATCGTTCTCGCAGTTGATCGGGGGTGAGTTCGGGATGAGCTGCTGCTGTCGCCCGCAAGCGATCCAGAGCCCAGAACAAGTTCACCGCGGTCGGTCGACTCTCCGCCAGATAGGCCAGGACTTCATTCAGACGTTCATCACACCGGGCGCGGGACTGGTTCCACTCACCGGACTGCAATCCGATCACCACGCCATAGGCAGCGGCGCAGCTGATCGCGGGAGCTCCCCGGACACGAAGGTGACGAATCGCTTCCCAGACCTGTTCCAGCGTCCGGCATTCAATTTCCCGGTACTCCACTGGCAACAGGGTCTGGTCGATCAGCGTGAGAAATCCCTGACCGGAGCAACCTGCTCCCGCTGCTGTCCGCGCAGCTGGCGTTTCACTTGATGAGATCTGATCCCCGCGTGGCGGAACTGGATGAGGTTGATCCGCTCCCTCCTCTGTCCAGAACATGGTGCGGGGAGCAATAAAGCGATCGGACATGGGACGTCATCCTTGTGAAACAGGACCTCTGAAAAAACGGTCTGAAACGAAAATCGAGTTTTAATCCTGCCCGGAAATTCATGCTGTTCGAGAAGACAATGCGCGGGCCGAGAGAGTCGCTAAAGGAGAGAACATGCCAGCGGGATCGAAAGTCGTTTTGAGTTGCTGTTGGAATTCGTCCGTGGGACCGGCGGAAGAACCGGAATGGACACTTGTCAGGATGGCGCCGGAAGATGATGCCACAACCAGCGAGGCATTCTCTCCAGCGGTTGTGCCTGAAAAGAATTCCGCCCGCGTTTTCCTGTCTGAAAAGAACGACTGCTCGGAAGCATGTCCGATCAGAATGCCATTTCCCGCATGTCCCTGCACTGCGATTCCCTGTGATGACCAGTCATCCATGAGGCGATGCACCTGGGAAGGCAGAATGCTTGCCCGGAGCGTTACAGTCTGGTCCTGACTGGTCTGAAATTCCGTCAAGCTCTTCCAGAGAACATCCGCAGCTTCCGCTTCGAACTTTCGAAGCGGACCGGAAGAAGCAGGATGTAGTTCGGAAACAGCTGTCTCGAATTGCCATGCGACTTCTTCCGCTGTTCCTGCATATCCCAGGCAAAGAAGACAGGGGGCTTCCGGAAGATCCAGGGAAAATTTCTGATTCAGAGCATGTCCCGCCGCGGCATTGAGGACGTCTTGAACGGCTGGCTGCGTGGCGGAAAGGTTGAGGATCTGTAATGCGGATTCCAGCGCAGCGGAATCGGGAAATCCGAATACTAGAAATCCTCGGCGGGAGGGAACCGGGACGAGTTTCAATGTCACCTGGGTAATGACACCCAGAGAACCTTGTGAGCCGATCATCAATTTGCAGAGATCATAGCCCGCCACGTTTTTGACGACACGGCCTCCTGCGGAGAAAAGGCGTCCCTGGCCGTCGACCGCGGAGACTCCCAGCAGATAATCCCGAAACGTTCCATATCCGAATCGTCCTGGCCCGCTGGCATTGCTGGCAATGGCTCCGCCAACAGTCGCCTGGTCTGCCTGCGGAACATCAATGGGGAGTTGCTGATGTTCTTTTTGAAGGATTTCCTGCAGAGCGGAGAGAGTCAGGCCCGCTTCCACGGTGATCGTCATATCGCGGGCAGGATAATCGATCACGTTCTGGAGACCGCTTGTTCGTAAGATGACGGGGGCGATCTCAGGAAATTCCGAAGCAGCCCACGACGTCCCTCCGCCGACAATACGGACCGGTTGGCGACCTCCCTGAAAATTGTCTTTCAGAAGTTCGCAGACTTCCAGCGGAGTAGCGGGTTTCCATTCAATGGCGGACACGGAAGCGGACTTCATTGATCAGGGGGGAGAACATGTTCTGAATCGGTTTCCATCTTAAAAGAAGCGATTCGAAAACAGAAATGGCCGGGAAGAGGAGACGTCCTTTTCCCGGCCGGCAGAGTATCCAGATTGAAGAGTATCCAGAATTTTGCCCGAACTCAGATCGTGCCGCCGTAAACGGCTGCCGGTCCGAGTAACTCTTCGATCCGCAGCAATTGATTGTACTTGCAGATGCGGTCTGTCCGGCTGGCGGAGCCGGTCTTGATCTGTCCGGTCCCCAGGGCCACCGCCAGATCGGCAATGGTGGTATCTTCCGTTTCCCCGGAACGATGGCTCATGACCGCGGTATAGCCGTTCTTGAAGGCGAGATCGACGGCCTGGATTGTTTCGGTGAGCGAGCCGATCTGGTTCACTTTCACCAGAATGCTGTTGGCGACTCCTTTTTCGATTCCTTCGGCAAGCCGCTGGCTGTTCGTCACGAACAGATCGTCGCCGACAATCTGGATCTGCGAACCGAGGCGGTCGGTGAACAGTTTCCAGCCGTCCCAGTCGTCTTCGGAAAATCCGTCTTCAATCGAGCAGATGGGATATTGGTCGACCCATCCGGCGAGCATGTCCGCCATACCGGCGGCATCGAACGCTTTGCCCTCAACGGTGTAGATTTTCTTTTTGGCGTCGTAAAGTTCCGTCGCAGCACAATCCAGAGCGATCTGGACCTGATCGCCAGGGGTGTACCCCGCTTTTTCGATTGCTTCCAGGATCACGCGAATTGCTTCTTCGCTGTTCTTGAGATCGGGAGCAAATCCTCCCTCATCGCCCACAGCGGTACTCATCTTCTTGTCGTGAAGGACCTTTTTCAGGCTGTGAAAAATTTCAGCTCCACACCGGAGGGCATCGGAAAAAGTATCAAAGCCCAGCGGCATGACCATGAATTCCTGGAGGTCGATACCGTTGTTCGCGTGTGCTCCCCCGTTGATGATGTTCATCATGGGAGCGGGGAGACGGGTGGCACCAATGCCGCCGAGATAACGAAACAGCGGCAGGCCGCACGAAGCGGCGGCGGCACGGGCAACCGCCATGGAACAGGCCAGAATCGCATTGGCTCCCAGCCGGGATTTATTCGCGGTCCCATCCGCGTCAATCATCGCCATGTCGACAGCAGCTTGATCGAACGCATCCATGCCACACAACAGGGCATCCAGTTCGTCATTGACATTGCTGACCGCGTTCAACACGCTTTTGCCGAGATAAACCGATTTGTCGCCGTCGCGCAGCTCGCAGGCTTCATGTGCCCCGGTGCTGGCTCCGCTGGGGACAGCGGCCCGGCCCACCGCGCCACTTTCGAGTTCCACATCCACTTCCACCGTGGGATTGCCGCGGCTGTCAAGAATTTGCCGACCATGAACCGCCAGAATTGCTTCGCTCATTTCTTTTTCCTTCAAACAATGACCATTTGGCGTGTGGTATAACAAACCGCCGCGACCGCCACCACATCAGGACAACCCTGATTTCGTATTCGTCATTCACGAGAAATGAAAGGCAAAGAGAAATAAAGCGCCGGGGTGGCTGTTGCTTCGGGGACACTCAATTTTGCGTGAAAAAGCGAAAACCCTGCCCGAAAACAGGCCGTCCCTTGCCAAGGTCTGCCGGGAACAGGCAGAATACATCAGCTTGCTTCGATTCAAGATTGCCACCAGGAATTTCCATGAAAAAGAGAGACGTCATGATTTCACGATTCACATCCCGCCGTGAATTTCTGCAAGCCAGTTTTGCTGCCGGAGCGGCACTGGGCACAATGTCGCTCCCTTTGCGAGCCGCCAACAGTCCCAATCAGAAACTGAATCTGGGCTTTATCGGCGTGGGGGGCCGTGGCGGAGCGAATCTCTCCGAGCTGAGCAAATGCCCGGAAGTCCAGGTCGTGGCACTTTGTGATGTCAATCGGAACAACCTGGAAGCAGCCGCCCAGCATCATCCACTCGCACGAAAATACGCCGATTTCCGGGAACTGTATACAAAGATCGACGATATCGATGGAGTGGTGGTCAGCACAGCGGAACACACTCACGCCTATGCAACAATGCCCGCCCTCAAAGCGGGAAAGCATGTGTATTGCGAAAAACCGCTGACCTACAACGTCTACGAAGCCCGAGCGATCACGGAAGCAGCGGCAAAGGCCAACGTTGTCACGCAGATGGGAACTCAGATCCATTCCACCAACAACTATCGCCGAATTGTGGAATTGATTCAGACGGGAGCGATTGGTCCGGTCCGTGAAGCGCATGTGTGGGTCTCACGGGCCTGGGGGCTGCAATCTCCGGACGAGGCGAAAAAGAATCACGACATCGTCTCTGTCACGGAACGCCCGACGGAAAGCATGACCCCGCCTTCGGAACTGAACTGGGATTTGTGGCTGGGACCGGCACCGGAGCGTCCGTTCCACGATGTTTATTTTCCCGGCCCGAAATGGTATCGCTGGTGGGATTTTGGGAATGGCACCATGTCCGATCTGGGAAGTCACTGGAACGATTTGCCCTATTGGGCGCTCAATCTGACCGCCCCGTTGACGATTGAAGCCTTTGGCCCTCCTCCCCATCCGGAAATCGCGCCCGCCTCGATGTCAGCCAAATATGAATATGGTCCCCGGGGGGAATTTCCCGCCTGCACACTCACCTGGTATCAGGGAACCCACAAACCGGTGCTATGGACGGAAAAGAAAATTCCCCAATGGAATTCCGGAGTCCTTTTTGTCGGAGATGAGGGCATGTTGCTCGCGGATTATGGAAAATTCGTCCTGCTGCCGGAAGAAAAATATGTCGGCTTCAAACGTCCCGAGCCATTCATTCCGAATTCCCCCGGTCATCATCGCGAGTTCGTCAATGCCTGTCTGACCGGTTCGCCAACGGGAAGTCCCTTCTGGTATGCCGGCCCATTAACGGAGGCGAATCACCTGGGAAATGTTGCCTATCGTGTCGGGAAAAAGCTGGAATGGGACACCCGTACGCTCCAGGCATTGAACTGTCCCGAAGCGGATCGTTATCTCCGCCGCCAGCCCCGTTCCGGCTGGTCATTGGAATAGGGACTGAAATAGGGGGGGCAAGGAGACGACGGAAAATGAGGGCCGGAAAAAGCAGGGGAAGGACGCTTCCAACCCCTCTCAATCCAGCTCCATACTTTGATTGCCCGCGATTTTTGTTCGCTCTGTATCAGTTCGCCCAGTGAATCATGTCCCCGGAGAATCGTTCATAGAACAGGAAGCCCATCCTTTCGCTGAGCCGGGAAAGGTATTCCGCCTGGAACGCGGTCAGGGACTGGTCGTTTGAAGAACGGGGAACCTGTGTGGGGAAGGCGAAATCCAGTTCTTTCGAGAAGATGCGCTCGCCGTCGCCAGTGAATTCCTTATCGATTTTTTCCATTTCCACGACGTGAACATAGGCTTCACACTTGCCGCGATACAACGTGGTGCTGCTGCCTTCGTGCAGCGTGAATTCCGCCAGTTCGATTTCGATCACATAATCCGCTTCGAAGGCCTTTCCGATCTCTGCTGCTTTTTCCCAGTCGGGATGGGCGTCGGTCCAGGCTTTCACATAGTCCGGATGGATCATCTTGATGTGATTCTGTCCGAGCCGATAGGCCACAGCGGTAGCGATCTGGTCGTCAATCTGTGGGAATTTCCACTGGAGTTCCTTGGGGGCAAAACAGACGACCGCCACCGTTTTTCCGGGAGCGCTCATCGATTTTCCGGTTTCCGCATCGAAATCGGGTTCAATGGTGGGAGGGCCATGAATCAGATAGCTGATGAGGACGAACTGGCTGCAACCGGAGAAGCCCAGGCATAACAGAAATATCGCCAGGATCCCCCAGGGGGAACGGGAAGACTGGCGAACGGGCTGGGCGAGTGTTGTCGTCATGACAGTTTCCGCATCTCAAAGGAACGAGCTGCCTTCTTCATGAATGGCAACAGGATCAATCTGTTGGAATGGCTGGGAGGATTTCGACGGGATCAGCATTCCGGAAGAAAACTCACGAATGGATTTCACCGGCGCAGAGTCAGTTGGCATACAGTTCGCTGCGATTCACGGTATAAAACGCGGTTCCCAGATTGTCCGCCAATCGGTCGATAAAGCGGCGGAGGAAGACATTTTTGGGAGTTGAATCGACAGCCACGGGATAGGTGGTGGGATAAGTGGAGCGAAACTGCTGGTCGAAAACCTGGACAGCATGGTTGCTGGAACCTTCCTTCCGCACCTCATACGCGACAATGCGGCCGGTGGCATTTCCGCGATAAAAATTCGGGCTGGACTCTTCCTTGTAGGAAAATTTTTCCAGCTGAATATGCATGATGTAATCGCAATCGTCGACTTCGCGGGCCAGTACCTGGGGATCAAATGTTCCTCCCAGGCGATCCAGAATTCGTGCCGCGGTGTCCGGGTGCAGTACGGGAATTTTGTGGCGTTTCATCCGGCGGATCAGTTCTTCCTCCACGTCCGAGGTCAATGTCCCATGGGCTTCTGAAACAAAGGCCGGCGCGCTGACCTGGACCAGAACCCGCTTTTCTTCCTTGGCCAGCGAGATGCCCGTGGCCTGTTCGAATCCGGAAATCTGAATCGGATCCCCCAGCAGGACCTTACTCATCATGACCATGGTGTTGATGCAACCCGCTTGAAAACACAACAGGCTGCAACCCGCAAGCAGCCCCAGCACCAGGCGGGGACCGGTCAGGATTCCGGAGGAACGAGAATGAGAATGTCGAAACATGAACTCAGCTTTCACTGGTCTGAACGGGGTCGGTGACAATCCGAACCCTTCCATGGATCCTCACGAAAAATCATCCGGCAATCCCGCATCGTCCGGCCCATTGAACCAGGGCAATGAACGTGATGACGAGCAGAATTGACAGACATGTTTTCCATGGGGAGGGAAGCCCGATGATTCGTCCCCGAAAACTGCACCACAGTCCCAGGGAACAAGCAACAGGCAGATCCAGGCTCCACAAAATGCCGCGGCATTCACCTGTACGGCCCGGAGCCACTGGCCGCGAACAAAATGGGCAAAACTGGTCGTCCCACCGCAGCTGGGACAGGGAATTCCAAAAACAACTCGAAATGAACAAGGAGGAAGGCCAAACTGCTGATGTGTTCCAAAACCCGCGGGATCCGGAATAACCAGCCATGCCGAACACAAGAGCCCCAGGGCCATGACCGATGCCAGGCCGAGCGCAATCCGCTGGGCCAACGTCAATGGTGTTGTCGGGGTCATGAGGGGAAGTGTCGGCACGAGATGGGACAAGTGATGTAACGACGGGGGAATGAGAGGACAATCCCATTTCAACGGAATCGTGAAGTAGTTCAGGGGCTGTTCTGAAGCAAAATTCGACATTTTTTCTGAAAAAACCGGGAATAATGGCGAAATACGAATCTCGGAAGTGACTTTTCACCCCATGTCCGACTCGGCAACATCTGCCGGACCCATTTCGGATTTCATTGCTATTCGTGGGCGGATCAAGGATTTTCGTTGCGTGAAGAGAATCCTTTTTGTGGAAAAGGCTTCGCCCAAAAAAGACTCAAAAGTCGGGCTCGCTATGCGGACCCGACGGTTTTTGCAAAACCAGCGGGGAGACTGGAGGACGTTCCCGCCAGGGAGGCTTGTTGACTGTTGCAACGTCCGGGGCTGTGCTAGTTTATTGTTGTTCCTTCCGTGAGCCGTGAGACTTCTTTCAGGAAGATTCCGCCATGTCCGTTGCTGTTGCCCAGCCCATCGCCGGTGTGTCCGCCAACCGCGAAGCTGAAATCGAAGTCATCTATCCCTCTGTCGCGGCGGGGGCTCTTGGTCAGATGATTGGAGCGGTCATGGGAATCGCCAATACTGTTCCGACAACACCATTGAGGCTCCTTGCCTCCCTGTTGCTGGGGATCCCCATGAGTCTGCTGGCGGTGTTGGCCTATGCCTTGAATAAAATCTTTGGGACCTGTTACGTTCTTTCCAATCGTTCCGTTTCTTCACGATCCATTCTGGGAGGACGCACAGGAAAATCGGTTCCGCTGACGGACATCGCTCATATCGAAATTCATACCAGCGGGAACGGTTATCAGTTTCATCGGGTGGGGGATGTCCAACTGGAGAATGCCCAGGGAAATGTCCTGCTCTCACTCACGGCAGTCAGTTATCCCCAGCGGGTGAAGCAGATCATTCTGGATGCCCAGGCAGCCCGGATGCTTAATGATGAATCGCTGCTGTTGATTCAGAAGCGAAAATAAAAGCCGTTCGTCCCTTCACGCCGGGAAAGAGTATCCTGCCTGAACATTTCCGAAGAATCACAGGGCCTTCCATGGGAGATTGCCACAGGGGTGATACTTCTCATTGAGTTCGATTCCATTCTTCAGCGCCGGTCTCTGGCGCGGAACTGAAAATTTCATTTCCGATCGCGATCGCGCCGGATGTTGATCGCCTGTAAGTCCTGAGAGTTATCATGCGGCATCATCCTTCGGGATTTACGTTTCTTGAGTTGCTGATTGTCATGGGAGTCATCGGCCTCCTGGCCGCGGTGCTGGTCCCGGTGGTTCAGAATGCCCGCGAGACGGCCCGTCGCACGGAGTGTGGAAATCATCTGCGGCAGATCGGGCTGGCATTGAACAGCTATCACGACAAGCATCGTGTGTTCCCCCCCGGCCAGATCAATGCTTATTTTGCTGGCCCCGATGCCTATGGGACCTATGCCGATCCCGCCGAAGCCCGCAATGACAAGCCGGGAAACAAAACTGGGGTCCGCCCGGGAGAACAGGGGACCAGTTTGCTTCTTCTGTTGCTGCCACACCTCAATCAATCGGCGATTTACAATTCCTGGAAGTTCACCGCCAATGTTCATCGCAATGGCGGCAGCCTGGAAAATGGCAACAATCCCCCCCTGGCGGAGCAGAATCAGATTCCCGATCCGGCCCGGGCCGATATTCCGGTCTTTTACTGCCCGTCCCGACGTTCCTCGATGGAAGCGAATTCGAACTATGCGCAGGTTCAGCGAATCGACCCGGGCTGGCGGTCCGGGGGAAATGACTACGCGGGATGCGTCGGTTCCGGGGTTGGATTTACCTTCAAAGCCGGAACTCCATATTCGCAACAGACGTACCTGTTAACCGCGGACCAATTGGCCCGAAACATTCTTCCCGGAACGACCCGATCCCCATTCACACAGGACCCCGCACATGTGGGAATCTTTGGGGTCAACAGCCGGACAACGATCAAGGATGTGACGGATGGCGTCTCCAGCACCATGGCGTTGGGAGAACGGCGAATCTTTCGCAACCCCTCCGCGCGGGGGATTGGCCCCGTGGAACAACGGACCAGCAGCGACGGCTGGGCCTGGGGCGGACCAGCGACGTTGTTGTCCACGCAACATGCCCCGCAACCGCCGGGAGACCAAACGGGACGATATTTTGATGAAGCGGGCAGCGAGCATCCGCTGGGTGTCAATGTACTCATGGTGGATGGAAGCGTACACTTTATTAATCTGAATATGGATCTTCGCAGCTGGCAGAACCTGGGAAATCGCGCCCAGGGAACGCCGATCAATTCCTTCTGACAAAGTTCTGAATGTCATGTCGATCCGCTATGCCTGTGTTGAATGCGGCTCGGTCTTTAAGATCAAGGAGTCGCTGGCTGGTACGAAGGGCAAATGCCCGACGTGCAAAGTGACATTCGTTGTTCCCGATAAAGGGGCCGATTCCGGCCTGGGACTGGAAGATCTGGTCGATTCCCAGATTCGATCCGGACCGCTTCCGTTCACGGAAGAAAAATCTCCATCGGGTATTTCCAAAGCGGGTGACCCTCCCGCGACATCCAGATCGGCCGTGCGGAAATCATCTGTGGGGACGCCGACAACCGGAGAACCAGCCGGATCGGAAGCCCAGTCAGCGGCTCCAGACACGGTTGTCCCGGATACCGCCCCGCCAGAAGCAGCCAAATCAAAACCGGTCAAACCGGAGCCGGTCCCGTCCGAACCGGTGGAAACTCCCGCTCCTTCCGAACTGGAATCGTCTCCGAATGGAGAGACACCCGCTGAAGACGAGTTCGATGTCGACTCGTTTCTGATGGATGAAAATGCCCCGGGAAAAGCAGCGACCGCTGGATTGAGTACCGCACCGCCCCCCAAAGATCCGGGGAAGCCGCAGTACGACAAGCAGGGACGCCGTCTTCTCAGTTCCGCCCTGGCCAGTCCCGCAACGGGGACCGCTTCCGCTGCTGCCAGTGCCGCCGCGGAAGCAGTTGATGCCGCACTCGAGGGGGGACAAGTCAAAGCAGCCCCGATTGTGATGGCTCCCCGGAGACGCTGGTTCCGGTTTTCCCCGCGCGAATTTTTGCGACAGGTCCGCAAGAATTTTGTTTCGATCGTGGCAATTGGGCTGGCAATTGCCGGAACGTACTGGTTGTCGAGCCGGTTGTTGGCCGTTCAACCGGACCTGCCGGTTCTTTCCGTGGTCAGTGGGACTGTCACGGTCGATGACAAGCCCCTGGCGGATGTCGTGGTCCATCTGACTCCAGTCTTTGCCCAGGAGGGAAAATCCGTCCGCGGGCAACCGATCCGGCTGCGGGATTCCATCGGCATCACGGATGAAAGTGGTCGATATTCCGTGGAATATCTGGACGGAATTGCGGGAGCTCCAATGGGGAATGTTCGCATCTGGGTGGAAACCATTCGTCCCGAACATTTGAAAAAGATACCGCCCAGCTATCTGTCCAACGCCACTCCGGATATCCGGGCGGTCAAAGAGGCCGGAAACGAGACGCGATTTGATCTCAAATTAAAGTCGCCTTAAGTCAGGAACGAAATCAATCCGGGGACTTCAGAACGGCTTTGGGCAATCCGCTTGATTGCGAATTGGCAGCAATTGCTGTCCAATAATGTGGCATCCTGAATTATGCCCCTCATGAATGTCCCTGCGCCTGACGTGAATCTGACGGACTATCTCACTGGCCTGCGTGCTCGTGTCGAAGAGCGGTTGCGACTGGACCTGGAGTTATCGCCCGGTTGTCCGCCGCGACTTGCGGAGTCGATGCGATACAGCCTGCTGGCACCGGGAAAGCGAATTCGTCCTTGCCTGGTCCTGATGGCCTGTGAAGCCTGCGGTGGAGATCCCGCCCGCGCCCTGCCCGCAGCCAGTGCCATTGAAATGATCCATTGTTATTCGCTGATTCACGATGATCTGCCAGCCATGGATGACGACGATCTCCGCCGGGGCCGGCCAACAAATCATATTCAATTTGGTGAAGCAACCGCGATTCTGGCGGGAGACGCACTCCTCACTCTGGCTTTTGAAGTCCTGGCCCGGGAGCTGACCCCCGGCGATCTGGCGGCGGCCTGCATTCTCGATCTGGCCCAGGCAGCAGGAGCGATTGGAATGGTCGGCGGGCAGCAGGCCGATCTCGAAGCCGAATCCAACTCCAGCATGCAACTGCCGGAACTGGAAGCAATTCACCGTCGTAAAACCGGGGCGTTGTTGTGTGCGGCCCTGCAAATGGGGGGGCGAATTGGCGGAGCCGACCCGCAAACTTTGCGCAATTTAACGATTTACGGCGAATCGGTGGGTTTAGCCTTCCAAATTACGGATGATCTCTTGGATGTGCTGGGAGAACAGGACAAAATGGGGAAAGGCGTCCAGAAGGACGCGGCCCTTGGCAAGCAAACTTATCCTTCGCTGCTCGGTATCGATGAAAGTCGCCGCCGCGCGAGACAACTGATTGATCGCGCCTGCGAAGCAGTCGCTCCACTGGCGGAACGCAGCCATTCGTTGACGGCTCTGGCCCGCTACATCATTGAACGAGACCACTAATGGAATACCAGCTTTTGCCGCTGATTGGCTCTCCCCGCGAACTGCGAAGCCTCACACAGGAACAGATGGTGCAGCTTGCGGCAGAAATCCGTGAAGCCCTCTGCGAAGTTGTCTCGGATCGCCCCGCACATTTCGCCAGTAACCTGGGGGTCGTCGAACTCTGTCTGGCGCTGCATACGGTCTTCGATTTCACCAAAGACCGTTTGATCTGGGATACGGGACATCAGATCTATCCCCACAAGCTCATTACAGGCCGTTTTCCGCAATTCAGCACGATCCGCCGCAAGGGGGGATTGATGGGATACCCCAATCCCGCGGAGAGCGATTTTGATTTGTTCATGACGGGCCATGCCGGCGCCAGTGTCTCCACGGCCCTGGGATTAAAAGCAGGGGATGATTTGTTGCGTCCGGAAGAAGGACGAAAATCGGTCGCTGTGCTGGGAGATGGAGCGCTTCCCAGCGGTGTCGTTTTCGAAGCGTTCAATAACGCGGCGGGATTAAAAAAGAATCTGCTGGTCATTCTGAATGACAACAAAATGGGCATCTGTCCGCGCGTCGGGGGACTGGCGGCCTATCTCGACAAAGCCCGTGTGGCCCCGTTTTATAATGGATTGAAACGGGACATTTCCTGGTTGTTGAACAAGGTTCCGCTGGTGGGGGGATCGGCAGCGGAAACCCTGGGAAATATGAAGGATGCCATCAAGAACTTTATTCATGGCGGAGTTCTCTTTGAAGAAATGGGATTTCGGTATGTCGGACCGGTGGATGGGCACGATCTGGTCTCCTTGAAACGCTCTCTGGAATTAGTGAAGGAGATGCAGGGACCGGTCCTGTTGCATGTCTTCACCGAAAAAGGGCATGGCTTTGCTCCCGCGCTGGAGAACCCCGTCAAATTTCATACGCCTTCTCCGTTCTGCCGGAGCAGCGACGGCGGCGATGTCATGTTCGCGAAGAAAGGGGCTTCGCCGGCGTATACAAATGTTGTGAGCAATACCATCCATGCCGCTATGGAACACGATCCGCGCGTTTGCGTGCTCACAGCGGCCATGTGCGAAGGGAACAACCTCGGTCAGATTCGCGATGACTTTCCGGACCGTTTTTTCGATGTCGGCATTTGTGAATCCCATGCTGTTGCTTTCGCGGCGGGAATGGCCAAAACCGGAATGCGGCCGATCGTGGATATTTACAGCACATTTTTACAGCGGAGTTTCGACCACATCTTTCAGGAAGTTGCCCTTCAGAATCTGCCGGTCGTCTTCTGCCTGGACCGGGCCGGAATCTGCGGTGCTGACGGCCCCACTCATCACGGCGCGTTTGATAATACCTACATGCGGACATTTCCAAACATCGTGGTCATGGCTCCGGGAGACCAGACGGATGTGGAAGAGATGTTACCCTTCGCCCTGGAGCACGATGGTCCCACGTCCATCCGCTACCCCAAGGCCAATGCAGAAGTCATTCCCCGACCCAAAATACCCATCGAACTCGGAAAAGCAGAAGTGGTGCGGACCGGTGAAGATGGCACATTCGTGGCTTTTGGAACCATGTTTTCCACCTGTCTGGCAGCAGCGGACCGCCTGGCGAAAGACGGGTTGGATGTCGGCGTGATCAATGCCCGTTTTCTGCGTCCGCTGGACACCGAAGCAATCTTCAAAGCAATTGAAACGGGATTCGTCATCACCGTTGAAGAAAGTACGCTGAATGGAGGATTTGGCAGTGCCGTGCTGGAAGCCGCGAATACTGCCGGGCTTCCTACCCAGGGGATCCGTCGGCTGGGACTCCCTGATCAATTCGTGGAACACGGGGAACGGAACGAATTACTCAGCGATCTGGGGCTGGACGTGGCGGGCCTGATGACGGCTGCCCATCAAATGGCTCAGAAAAAAGTGCTGGCGGAGCTTTCAACCTGAGGAACGGGTCGAGAACATTATTGTCCTGCAAGGCCCATTTGAGCCGGCAGGTATTGTCTGAATCTCTGTCAAGACAATGCCTGCAGGCGGCCGTCCGCAACGGAATGTGCTGAAAAAGCCCCCTTCTCCCGAGTTGATTCTGGCGTAGAATTCCAGATGAATGACTTGGAAGGAGAAGTGATCGTGACAACCGCTCAGATTTATTCACTGCTGCAACGATTATGGACCGACTTTACGGAAATCAATCCGCAGGCGGGCGCGATTCATCGCCTGTTGGAAGCTCGCGGCGAAACCGTGATTAATGATCACATTGCGTTCCGGACATTTGCCGATCCCCGTGTGGGTCTGGAGATCATCGAAAAGCCGTTTCTGGCGGGCGGATACACGAAAAAGCAGGAATATCGTTTTGAAGCCAAAAAGCTGAATGCGGCCCATTACGAGCATTCCGATCCACAGCTGCCGAAAATCTTTATCAGCGAATTGCGAGTGCCGGAATTCAGTTGTGACTTACAGCGGGTCGTGCATGAAATTCTGGACGAAATTCCCGCACAATGGCTGGATGATCCGGAATTATGTGCCAGCGGCAGGCAATGGAATATCTCCATTCCAATTTATGAAGCCCTGGTGGCCGAAAGTGAATACGCAGGGTGGCTGGCAGCGTTTGGTTTTCGAGCGAATCATTTCACCGTATTGGTGAACGCATTGCAGACGGTCAGCGGTCTGGCGGAACTCAATCAGTTGATCCGGGCTGCTGGATTTCCCCTGAATGAAGAGGGGGGAGAAATCAAGGGAAGTCCCGAAGAATTTCTCGAACAGTCTTCCACCCTGGCTTCTCAAGTGGAAGCCACGTTCAGCGATGGCACCCTGTTGATTCCCGGCTGCTATTACGAATTTGCCCGTCGCTACGAACTTCCCGATGGAACGCTGTTCAGCGGATTTGTGCCTACCAGTGCGGACAAGATCTTTCATAGCACTGATCGGCAACCCGTGGAAATGAAATAGGCGAAGAGGACGCATTGCCGAAAGATTGTTGACAGCTCATCGATTATCGCCAGTTTTGCGGGCTCATTTTCTACATCATCGGAACCGTTTCTTTCGGGCTCCCTTCCCTGAGTGACTACGGCCGCCGTCGTGGTTTTTCCTTACTGAATTCTGTCCTCTCGTCTCACCATCGGGTGTTTTCGAAAATTCCCATGGTCGAATTGGCGCAATCGACATACCATCTGAGGTTGCCGGAGAGGCGAGAATTTCAGGGAGGGAGAGGAAATGACGAACGTCATCCGCGAAGTCAATTCATCAGGCATCAGGACAGCCCCGGAAGCTGCGGGGCCGTCTCCCAAAAAAGTGAAACGGCGCTGGGGACGGCGCTTGTTTCTGGGGATCCTGCTCCTGGGAGGAATGGCGCTGTTTCTTCTCCCGACGATTGCCGGATGGATGTTGTGTTCTCCGGAAACGTTGGCCTGGATTTCCGGCCAACCGACAGGCACCATTGAAATTGGACAGGCGAACTTTACCTGGCAGGGGCCGGTCCAGCTGAAAAATGTCGTCCTGCAAACTCCGGACGGCCGTCCCATTGCCAATGTCGCCACGCTGACGTCCAACCAGACATTATGGGGGCTGCTCACTCAGCAACAGAAGACCATCAAGCTGAACCTTGATGGCGTCCATTATACCGTCGTTGTTCCCGAGCCGGGTCCCGTGAAGACCTCCGGAACCGCGGATGTCTCCCAGCTCACAGCCGCGATGCAGAAGTTGAAAGTGCCTGCCCCTTCGCTTCCCATGGAAGTCACGTTGACCAATGGCCGCGTGGACTTTCAAAACCCGCGGCATGAAACCATTGACAGTTGGACGGGCATCACCGCTACTTACAAGTCTTCGCCTGACACCAAGTCCATCCAGACACTCTCCGCGACGGTTCCCGCTTCTCAGGAACATCAGACCGGAGAACTGAAACTTGAAGGGCAATGGACGCTGGAGAAAGCGACGCATCAGGAAGCAATTACTTTCCGGACGTCCGCAGATCATGTTTCCCTGCTGGCGGCGAATGCCTGGCTCGACAAGTATCTGGGCTCCGGACACGGGTTGACAAGCTGTACCGGTCAGATTCAAGCGGCTTTCGAGCGGAACGGAACTGTTGGCTGGAAACTGGGTGCCAACGGGGTTTTGAACGGCAAGCAAACTCCATCCCCCTCTCCAGCCACGGGGAATCCACAAACAGAACGGCTGCCCGGACAGACGATCTTGCAGTTTGAAAGTGAATATGCCAAAGCCGCGGACGAGTTGAGTGTTCCCCATCTGCAACTCGCTGCGGACCAGGCAACAGTCGATCTTCAAGGGAGCATCCGGGAGATTTCCGGTCCGCAGATTCTGCATGTGCTGGGGCAACTCAAAGCGCCCAGTGAGGCACTTCGAGATCTGCTTCCCGTGGAATTACGCGAGCAGATTCAAATTGACGGGATGCAACTTTCCCAGATTGAAGTCTCCGGGGCACTGCGGCCTGATGCCCAGGGTCGGGCAGCTCCGCTGACCTATTCCCTTGTGGCCATATGGGACAAGGTTCTGGCTTACGGACTCGAATCCGACCATGGAAAACTTAAGATCGGTTTTCGCGAAGGGATTGTCACCGCCGAACCACTCGATGTTCCCGTCAGCGGTGGCAAACTACTGATGTTGCCGACGCTGGATTTGACGACCCAGCCGCCAGTCCTGCATTTCCGGGCGGGGACGATGTTGCAGGATGTCGAATTGACGGAAGGAGTCTGCCGCGACTGGCTGATGTATGTCTCTCCGACTCTGGCCAATGCGACAAGTGCCGATGGGCGGTTCAGCCTGTTGACGAATGAAGGAACGTTTCCGCTGGGAGAGATTGCCCGGGCGGATGTCAGCGGAGTGGTTGCGATTCGAGATGGTTCGGTGCGTCCGGGTCCGCTCGCGGTCACGATGTTGCAACATGTCTCTCAGGTGCAATCGATGCTCAATCGCGGAGGTGACGATCTGGCGCACAAAGCGTTTTTAACGATGAAACAGGAAGACGTTTCCTTCCGGCTCTTCCAGGGCCGCGTCTATCATGAAAATTTCGGAGCCAATATCGGCGAAATGCGGCTTTCCACCGCCGGTTCGATGGGGCTGGATCATACATTGGCGATGACGCTGAAAATCGCCTTTCCCTCAAAATGGCTGGCTGCCGATCGTCCGGTGCTTCAGGCGCTCGCCGATGTCCCCATTCAACTGGGGATCGCGGGAACGCTGGAAGAACCGCGGGTCGATGCGTCCGGTCTGGCTGATTTCGGGAAACAACTTGGCCTGAAAGCCGGAGTGGGACTGATTGAAAAGCTGATCGAGCGCCGCCGCGCACGCGGACGATAACGCCAGGCTCCCATGGCGCGCGATTGCCTTTTTATGAAGAAAAGGTGGAATCGTCAGCTTTGCTGACATCATTGCATGGATGAATGCCGCATGACTCATACACGATTTGAAATGGCGCCGGAATTCTGGTTGAGCGACCACCCGACTCCCGAGGAAATTGATGGAATTCTGACATTTCTCACGGAGCGGGGAACATTTCGGTTTCCCACGCTTTCCACGGGCCTGTTCTCGGCGGCAGCTGCGGAAAATCCAGAATTTCGATTGACCGGATACCAGTATGTCTGGACTCGGGACAACTGTCATATCGCCCATGCGCTGTGGGTGACAGGTGAATCGAAAATGGCCCTGAAAGCCATCAGGGCTCTGCTCGATTTCTATTCCCGGCATCGGCACAAATTCGTCGCGATCATTCAGGGAACCACCAGTGCCCGCGATCCGATGAACCGTCCTCACATCCGTTTCGATGGGGAATCTCTGTCCGAGATCGACATCCATTGGGCACATGCCCAAAACGATGCCCTTGGGTATGTTGTCTGGTTGGCCAGCCAGTTGCTTCATTCGGGAGATTTGATCGCGACGGATGCCGACCTGGAGCTGCTCAATCTGTTTGCCCAGTATTTTTCCACGATTGAATACTGGCAGGACGAAGACAGCGGTCACTGGGAAGAAACCCGCAAAATCGAAGCCAGCAGCATCGGCGCCGTTGTGGCTGGACTGACATCCCTGCGAAATTACGTGGCCGACCATCCCAGCAATCTGATCGAGATCACCCTGCTCAATGATCTGATCGATCAGGGAAGACGGGAACTGCTCAAAATTCTTCCCGCTGAGTGCGTTCAACCCGATCCCGCCCAACACCGGTTGTATGACTCCGCATTGCTGTTTCTGATTTATCCGTTGAACATTGTGGATGATGTGATGGCGGATCAACTTGTCCGGCAGACGGTCACTCATCTGCAAGGCCCAATCGGGATTCGCCGATACCAGGGGGATTCTTACTGGTGCGCGAATTATCGCGATCTGCTGGCTCCGGAAGTTCGCACAACGGATTTCAGTGAGGACATGAGTATTCGTGATCGTCTGTTGAAATCCGGTCAGGAAGCCCAGTGGTGTCTTTTCGATCCAATTTTGTCCGTCATTCATGGACAGCGTTTCCTGGAAACGGATGATTCCGCAATTCTGACGGAACAATACCGGCACCTGAAGCGTTCACTGATGCAATTGACCGACGCTCACAGCCGGTTTCCCGCTTATCGTTGTCCGGAATCCTATTTTCTGGAACAGGAAACCTGGATCCCCAATGACATCACCCCGTTGTTATGGACACAGGCCAATTTGCGGTTGGCGCTGCACTGGATGCGGAAAAGTGCCGCGTATCTGATCCGATAAACGTTATTCAGCCTGGCGGGAAGGGAGGCGGGCTTCCGTGGCTTCGTAGTTCAGGACCGAGTACAAATCCTGCCGGGTCTGCATCTCGGGAAGAAGTTCTTTTTGCGTTCCGGATTTGCGAATTGTCGAGTAGGTCCGGATCGCTGCGGCGCTCATTGCTCGAAAAGCCGTCAAGGGATAGAGGACCAGTTGCACTCTGGCAGTGGCCAGCTCTTCCACGGTGAACAAGGGGGTCTTTCCGAATTCCGTGATATTCGCCAGAACGGGGACATCAAGTTCCTGTGTGAAGGTGCGGTAATCGTCAAGAGACGTGATTGCTTCAGCGAAGATCATATCGGCTCCCTGTTCGACATATGATTGTGCCCGGTGAATGGCAGCCTTCAGACCTTCTCCGGCAACCGCATCTGTTCGGGCCATGATGACAAACGAAGCATCCGTCCGCGCCGCGACCGCTGCCTGAATTCGCTCGTTCATCTCCGCGACCGAAACCAGTTGTTTCCCGGCACGGTGTCCACAACGTTTGGTGTCAACCTGGTCTTCCAGATGCACGGCCGCGACGTCGCTGCGAATGAGTTCCCGGACCGCGCGTTCAATGGTCAACGGGCTTCCCCAACCGGTATCGATATCGACCAGGAGAGGCAGCGGCGTGGCAGCGGTGATGCGGCGGGCATCGTCCAGCACATCTTGGAGAGATGTCACTCCCAAATCGGGCAGCCCGTGAGACGCATTCGCCACTCCCGCGCCGGAAAGATACAGAGCACGAAATCCCTCCCGTTCCGCCAGCAGAGCAGTATAAGCGTTGATGACGCCAACAATTTGCAACGGGCATTCCTGGGCCAGGGCCGTCCGAAAACGCCGGCCGGCAGATTCCATCAAAACATTGTCCACGTGAACCCTTTCTTCCAGGAAGGTGTGCCTGTTATCGTCCAGCAGGTTTCCATCGGCACCCTGCCATGGCCTGCTGATCCTGGATCGCAATCCCATGATTCACGCGGATGGAAATCTTCGGACAACAAAAGAATTTTGATCGTTTATGATGCAGAATATCAGATATTCTGGAACAGGGCACACAACAACGATTGATCGAAGAATGAGAACCGATCCGCAAAACGCCGCTGTCGGAATGTTCCGGTTTCAGGAATGGCGAGAAGAATTTGTACTCCGGCACATAAAGGAAATTCCATGAAAATTGCACTGGCCAGCGACCATGCCGGTTTTGACTATAAGCGGCGTTTGCAGCTGATGCTGATTGAAAGCGGGTATGCCGTCAAGGATTTCGGCCCCGATGCGGAAACGCCGCCGGTGGACTACCCCTTGTTTATCCGGCCGGCGGCCGAAGCGGTCGCCCGGGGTGAATTTGATCGAGGAATCATCTTTGGCGGAAGCGGAAATGGGGAAGCGATCGTGGCGAACCGCGTTCCCGGCATTCGTTGTGTTTTATGCTGGAATGTGGAATCGGCCCGGTTGGGACGGGAACACAACGACGCCAACATGCTTTCCATCGGCCAGCGAATGGTTGATTTCGAAGATGTTCTGGCGATGGTGGAGACCTGGCTGGAGACTCCCTTCGCCGGAGGACGCCATTTGCGGCGGATTCGCCTGATCGATAAACCGGAACTCTCTCATTCCACGGAATCGGATCAGGTCACGGTGCCGCATCGGACCGAGCTTGTCGACGAAGGACGCTATATTTGCGATGCCTGCCGCGAAGAATTCAATTTCCCGGTGGATGTTTCCGCTGGAAATTTTCAGGAATTCGTGGAAGTCTGCCCCATCTGCTGTCACGAAAACAGCATCATTCTGCAAGTGGACGACGCGGGACGACTTTCCATTCGCGGCGATCAGCACATCAATGGATAGTGAGTTCCCATCTGGACCTGTCGAAAACAGGTGCCGAATGTGATCTCCGAAATCCATTCCAGAAAATCGTCCATAGGTCTCGGGACGTGCTGACAACCATTTTCAACGCGCTTGTTTTTCAACCGGTTTGTTCAGGTTGGAAGCAACACGAGTGGCATCCACAATTTTTGAATTGAACGAGAGACGACTCCTCCATGACCGCAACGATCCCTGCGCGTTCCTCCCACTTCGAACCGGACAGACTGCTGACGGAGATTGCCGATTATGTGACAGCGGAACCTGCTTTCAGTGAAGAGGCCTATGCCACCGCGCGGCTTTGCCTGATGGACAGCCTGGGATGTGCATTTCAGGCGCTGAACTTTCCCGAATGCACAAAACTTCTGGGACCGGTTGTTCCGGGAGCAACACTGATTCCCGGAGCCCGCGTCCCCGGCACGGCCTACGAACTGGATCCGATTCAGGCGGCTTTCAATATTGGAACGCTGATTCGCTGGCTGGACTACAACGACACCTGGCTGGCAGCCGAATGGGGGCATCCATCCGATAATTTTGGCGGAATCATGGCCGTCGCTGACTATCAGAATCGATGTCGTTCCTCTCCCGGCCGCTGGTGTGTGCGGGACGTTCTGACCGCAGCGATTCAGGCTTATGAAATCCAGGGGGTGCTGGCACTGGAGAACAGCTTGAACCGGGTGGGCCTGGACCATGTGCTGCTCGTTCGGGTCGCGTCCACAGCCGTGGTCACGCGGTTGCTGGGAGGGACTCATTCGGAGATTTTAAACGGGGTCAGCCAGGCCTGGCTGGATGGCGGAGCATTACGAACTTATCGGCACGCTCCCAATACAGGATCCCGCAAGAGCTGGGCGGCTGGTGATGCCACCCGGCGCGCGGTGCAACTGGCCTTGTGGTCTATGACGGGAGAAATGGGATATCCCGGAGCACTCTCCGCGGAGGGCTGGGGATTTGAATCGGTCCTGATGCGAGGAAAGCCAATCACTCATGCCCGTCCTTTGGGCAGCTACGTGATGGAACACATTTTGTTCAAAGTCGCGTTTCCAGCGGAGTTCCATGCCCAGACAGCTGCCGAAGCGGGAGTGATCTTGCATCCGCAGGTCAAAGACCGGTTGTCGGTCATCAGGAAGATTCGGATCGAGACCCATGAATCCGCGATGCGAATCATCAACAAGACCGGACCATTGAACAATCCAGCCGATCGGGATCATTGTCTCCAGTACATTACCGCGGTTGCCTTGCTGCACGGGCATCTCACTGCGAATCACTATGAAGATCAGGTAGCAGCCGATCCACGGATTGATGAGCTGCGTTCCAGGATGGAGGTTGTGGAAGTGCCGCAGTATTCCCGTGATTATCTCACCCCGGACAAGCGTTCGATTGCGAATGCCGTTCAGGTTGAGTTTGAAGACGGGAGTTCGACGCCGCGCATTGAAGTGGAATATCCGCTCGGACACCGTCGCCGTCGCCAGGAATCGATTCCCCCCTTGCAGCAGAAATTTCGGGAAAATGCCGGGACCCGATTCCCCAAAGAGCGCGTTGCCGAACTGGTTGCCCTGTTGAGCGATGCCGCCCGTCTGGACGAACTGCCGATCGATCAACTGATGGATCGCCTTCTTCCGGATACGAAGACCGTTTGAAAAAGAAAGAATGGTTGCGCTCGTCAGGCCATCAGGGATCGGAGCACACGTAAGTTGATCAGGTCCATTTCTTCCCCTTCCCGCTTCTCTTTTTTTGTTTCCAGATACATTGGAAGAGACTGAAAACGGGGATCGTTCAGGATGAACCGGAACGGTTCCAGCCCCAGGCATCCTTCTCCAATATGTTCGTGCCGATCCACGCGGCTTCCCTGTTCTTTTTTGCTGTCATTCAAATGAAAAGCCCGTACGCGGTCCAGTCCGATTTGTGAATCGAGTTCCTGCATGGTTGCCTGATATTCTTCGTTGGTCTTCAGTCCATATCCCGCTGCGAACACATGGCAGGTGTCCAGGCAGACTCCCATTCGTGTTGAGTCTTTGGAAGATTGCAGAATTTCACGCAGATGCTCAAAGCGATATCCCAGGTTGGTTCCCTGGCCAGCGGTGACTTCCAGCCAGGTTTCGACGTGGAATCCGGATGTCCGCTGATGCACTTCATCCAGTGCGCGAACAATCCGTTTCAGGCCGTCTGCTTCGTTACTGTCCACATAGCTGCCGGGATGCATCACCACTCCGGAAAGTCCCAGTGCTTCCGCCCGTTCCAGCTCGATCACAAACGCTTCGAGAGATTTGTTCCAGAGTTCGTCATTCGGACTGGCGAGATTGATCAGATAGCTGTCATGAGAACAGGGCTTTTCCAGCCCATTTTCTTTGACGGCATCCCGGAACAGGCGGATATCTTCTTCCGAGAGCGGTTTCCCGTTCCATTGGTTGTTGTTCTTCGTGAAGATCTGCACGGTGTCCATGCCAAGGGCTCCCGCTGCGGTAGCGGCTTTGTAGTATCCTCCCGCAATTGATAAGTGAGATCCAAAAAGCGGCACGGGATTTCTCCTGCATGGGCAAGACTGGTTGAAGACAGGCGCATCTGGCTGCGGATTGTGACTGGTCCGCGCGGATGAGACAAGCGGATGAGATGACGGGAATTGAAGGCAAGGGAGACAGTGAACTTGATGTCTCGTTATGATTTTCCGGAACGGGAAAGGAAGAGACTGGCTCTCTTTCCCATTTTTGTTTTCCTGTTCACAATTCACCAAGTTGCAGGCGCGCCCATTGTGCGCCTGCCTGGCTTGAAGTCTTTTCTCGTTTGTTTCCGTTATGACCTATCCACGCATCGCCACCTTGAAGACTGCGGAATCGTTTCAGGATGAGCTCGCTCGGCAAGGGGTGGCACTTCCTTTTGATGCTGTCGTCGAATCGGGACCGTCATCTCCGCTGGCATCTTCGATCACCCGTTCCGCGGGTTCCATCGGCAACCGGTTTTGTATTCTTCCCATGGAAGGCTGGGATGGAACTGCGGATGGACGACCGTCGGAGTTGACGCGCCGTCGTTGGCGCAATTTCGGACTCAGCGGAGCAAAACTGATCTGGGGGGGAGAAGCAGTGGCGGTGCGGCAAGACGGCCGGGCTAATCCGCATCAACTGCTGATCAATGAACAGACGCTGCCGGATTTGCGTTCACTTCGTGAAGATCTCGTCCGCACGCATGAGGAACGGTTTGGCCGTACGGATGACCTGCTCGTGGGGTTGCAGTTGACGCATTCCGGCCGTTTTTCCCGTCCACACAGTCGGACCCTGGAACCGAGGACGGTTTATCATCATCCACTCCTCACACAGAAATTTTCGCTTCAGAATACAGCGACTCTGCTGACGGACGATGACATCATCGAATTGATCGGCGATTTTGTGCAGGGGGCTCGCCTGGCCCGAGAAGCGGGATTTTCTTTTATCGACATCAAGCACTGTCACGGTTATCTCGGGCATGAATTTCTGTCAGCGATCGATCGTCCTGGACGTTTTGGGGGGAGCTTTGAAAATCGAACGCGATTTTTACGGGAGATTGTGGCGGGAATTCGCCAGCATGTTCCCGGCCTGGAAATCGGTGTCCGAGTGAGCGTGTATGACTTTGTTCCGTTCCAGGCGGGGGATCAAGGAATCGGGATCCCGATGGCTTCCACGGAGAATTACCGTTATGCCTTTGGCGGAGACGGCACCGGACGGGGGATCGACCTGGCAGAACCGTTGCAACTCATGGCCTTGCTGAAAGAACTGGGGATTGAACTTGTCTGCACGACTGCGGGAAGCCCCTATTACAATCCCCATTTAATGCGGCCGGCAACGTTTCCTCCCTCGGACGGTTATCTGCCGCCGGAAAGCCCGCTTGTGGGCGTGGCCCGGCAGATTGATGCCGCTGCACGGATCAAAGCACTGCATCCCGAACTGATTCTGGTGGGGTCCGGATACTCTTATCTTCAGGAATGGCTGCCGAATGTCGGCCAGGCGGTCATTCGAAACGGCATGGCGGATTTCATCGGATTGGGACGCATGGTCCTTTCCTATCCCGATCTGCCGGCGGATATCATCGATGGAAAATCGCTGAAACGAAAGCAGATCTGCCGGACATTCAGCGACTGCACCACGGCTCCCCGCAACGGCCTGGTGTCGGGATGTTATCCGTTGGACTCATTCTATAAGGACCGGCCGGAACGGGAACAGCTGGCACTGGTGAAGCAGAACCTGCCGGGGCGATAGTCCCCTTGGAGCGTGATCGAAAACATTGTCCAAAGTGTCAGCCAGCAGAACCGCAGAACTCCGACAATGCAGTATTGATTTACTCTCAGCAATGTTGAGACTCACTGTTGACGAGAATGGAGAACCTGTTCGATGCATTCCACGTCTTTCTTCTCTTCGTTACGCCTGGCCCGCCTCTCGCTTTCAGCAGCTTGCGCGATCACCCTTTGTCTTGTTCGGGCTGCCATTGGACACGATACATGGATCGAGACCAATGCCAGTACCGTTCGCGCGGGAGACGCGGTTTATATCGACCTGAAACTCGGGAACCATGGCAATGCCCATCGGGATTTCAAACAGGCAGGGAAAGTCGATCTTTCCAGTTGCGAAATAAAAGTGCGGCTTCCCAATGGAGTTGATTTTGATCTTCGGGACCAGATGCACGATCTCGGGTATGCACCGCAGGAAGGATACTGGTCCGGAAAATTTGTCTGCACTTCCGGAGGAACACATATTGCCGTTCAACATTCCGACCAGATTCTGAATCATGGCCGGCCTGTTCGATCCATTAAAAGTGCGAAATGCTGTTTTCTAGTGACGGCACAACTCGACCGGTTTCAGGACCAGAGCACTCGCTGGAAGGAAGCGGTGGGGCATGAACTGGAAATCGTTCCTGTTTCGCATCCTATCCTTTCCACCGGTCCGGGAATGCCGGTGGAAGTGAAAGTGCTTCGCAACGGAACACCAAAGGCCAATGCCCGCGTCGCCTTCATCCCCCAGGGAGTGACGTTGAAGGGAGATTTCGACGAAACCTATGAGCGGATGACCGATGCCCAGGGCATCGCCCGATTCACTCCGAAAACCGGAATGCGGTTGCTGATCGTCACTCATGAACGGGCGGAGAATGAAAAGAGTGCCGATTACGACGCCACGCACTATTCCGCCACGCTGGAACTGCTGGTCTCGGAGATCTGCCCTTGCTGCCAATAAATATTCTCGCCGCCCTGATGTCTTTGTGTGGCTGCCCATGGTGATTTCAGGGAACATTCGTTGGGAGCGGATGTTTTCTTTTTGCCACGTCCCGGAGTGGAATGGTTGCTCTTCGCCGTTTCTATGATTAATCGCAATTCATTTCCACTGGGAGACTTACAGGCAATTCCCGTGTTGTCATTTCAGTTTTGGCATCGAATTTGAAGTTCCCCCCTCCGTTCAATTTTTGTGAATGGATTGAAACACGTTGTCCAGGCTCGCAAACGCCGTTTCGTCGTTGGAGCCGGGCGCTCTCACCACACGTGAATCTGGGCAGAACTTCTGATGCAATTTTTTAATGCCGCGAACAACATCCCTGGAACAGTCGAAAATTCTCGCTCAGCGAGCGGGACACGGCAAGTTCTGTCAACAGGGTTTAATGTCATTGTCGCCACCACCGATGAACGTCTGGGACGGGATCTGGCGGGCAATGTCAGCGAACGATGTTCGCTGCGAATCACGACAAATCTGGAACATGTTGCCTTTCTATTGAAAAATCTGACAGCGGATCTGCTCTTGCTGGATCTTCGTTTTGTGATGGACTCCGGACAGGCTACGGACCGGGTCCTGGTCGATGTTCAGACCAATCATCCGGAAACACTGGTGCTGCTTCTGATCGGGGATCAGACATTCAGTCAGATCGAACGCTGGGATTCTTTGGAATTTGTCACCCTTCAGCGGGGAGGCATATCGAGTGTCGATCTGTCGGGGCAACTGGAAAATCTGTTGCAGTCCCGGGTTGATGAACAGGCGGAGTTACAGGCTGCCAGTCCGAACGTTTCCAGCTACGAAACTCCGCGTGACGGCGGACGCGAAACATTTGGGGAAACGGTTTTTGAAGGAGTCACCCGGCGATTTGAAACACGTTCCGCGGAACTCAAACAGATGCTGGACGATCTGATGATCGCTGCCAGTCATGATGTCACCATTCTGCTGATTGGCGAAACAGGAGCTGGGAAGACCTTTCTGTCCAAGCTGATTCATGAAGCCAGTCCCCGCCGGCAGGAACCGTTTGTGCATATTGCCTGCGGAGCATTGCCGCGTGAGCTGATTGAAAGCGAACTCTTCGGTCATGCGAAAGGATCGTTCACGAGTGCCCATGCGGACAAGGAAGGGAAATTTGTCGCGGCCCGCAAAGGGACGATGCTGCTGGACGAAATTGACGTACTCGGCCCGGAACAGCAGGTGAAGTTGTTGCGAGTGATCGAAACCGGAGAGTTTGAAGCGGTCGGTTCGAATACCACCCTGGAATCGCAGGCGCGGCTGGTCGTGGCCAGCAATCTCGATCTGGAACCATTAGTGGAACAAGGCCGGTTCCGTCCCGATTTGTACTATCGGCTGAATATGTTGAAGTTCGAGATTCCCCCGTTGCGACGGCGCAAAGTGGATATTATTCCAATGGCCAAGAAGTTTATCGCGCGCTTCGCCCAGAAACATTCCATCCAGATTCATCGCATTGAGGATTCGGTCCTTGAAGCACTGCTCAGCTATCCCTGGCCGGGTAATGTGCGTGAGCTGGAGCATGTCATTCAGCGGGCAGTGATTTACTGTCGCAATGGAGTTCTGACCCGGGAAACACTGCCGCCTCATCTGCTGACCGGACGTGTCGGCCCCACCAACGACCCGAGTGTTCAACTCGGCTCAGCGGTTTCCGTTCCCGGCCATTCCCTGGAACGACAGGTCTCATTGTCCGAGAAGGAAATTATTGAGCAGGCGCTCTTCAAGAACAATTTCAGCCGGACACGGACCGCTAAAGATCTCGGAATCAGCCGGGTCACGTTGTATAACAAGATGAAAAAATACGAAATGCTGAAGTAAGACTCTGTCCGGGTCTGCGACGAGAGATTTAAGATTGACAGGTTGTGACCATCGGCTATTCGCGGCCTGTTCTTCAACCAGTTCAACGAATGCCGATATTGGCGTTCAGATCGGCATTCTTCCCATGGACAGTTACAAAATCACGGTCTGTTCACGATCCGGGCCGATGGAGACAAAGCCGACCGGTGAGTCCAGGAGTTCCGCAACCATATCGATGTAATGGCGGGCTTCTTTCGGAAAATCCTCCAGACGCCGGACGTTGGTGATGTCTTTCTTCCAGCCGGGAAGAGTCCGATAAACCGGTTTTGCCTGCGCCAGATCATCGATGTGACTCGGGAAATCGGTCGTCCGTTCGCCATGGATTTCATAGGCTTCGCAGATTTTCACTTCATCCAGCTTGCTGAGAACGTCCAGGAGCATGATCGCAATGCAATCGATCCCGGAAATTCGGGCTCCATAACCGGTGGCGACAGCATCGAACCAGCCACACCGTCGCGGGCGTCCGGTGACAGTGCCATATTCGTGCCCTTCTTCCCGGATATGCTGACCGGTTTCATCGTGCAGTTCCGTCGGGCAGGGACCGCCCCCCACGCGGGTCGTATAGGCTTTGACGACACCGATCATCCGCTGAATCGCCCGTTCGGGAACGCCGCTGCCGGGATGAATGCCGCATCCCGAACTGTTGGACGACGTCACATAGGGAAACGTGCCGTGATCGATATCAAGGAGACTCCCCTGGGCCCCTTCGAAGAGCAGGCTTTTTCCTTCTTTCAGGATTCGATGCAGGGAGGCGGTTGTATCGGCGACATGGGGGCGAAGTTGTTCGGCATACTGCATGTATTCTTCATAAATTTCGGCTGCCGAGGGGATTTCCGCTGTGGGATCCATGGCACGAATGACCAGGCGTTTTTGTGGAACGACTTCTTCCAGGCGTTTGCGGAAGAGTTCCGGCCGGTAGAGATCACCCAGCCGAATGGCATGGGTTCGGCCGATCTTGTCCCGGTAACAGGTGCCGATTCCCCGCATGGTCGTTCCAATGGCGTCTTCACCGCGCGCTTTTTCCAGCCCCGCTTCTTCCACGATATGATAGGGGAAAATGACATGAGCCCGGTCGCTGATCAGCAGCGGGCCCGGTTCCACTCCCTGGGAACGGATTTTATCCAGTTCCGCCAGGAGTGCCTTGGGATTGATCACCACGCCATTGGCAATCACCGAGGTGACCCCGGGGCGAAGAATGCCTGCGGGCAGCAGGGAGAGTTTGTAAGTCTTGCCGCCGAACATGACGGTGTGCCCGGCATTATTTCCGCCCAGGTAACGGCAGACGACCTCATGCTGGTCGGTCAGAAGGTCGACAATTTTCCCCTTGGCTTCGTCGCCCCACTGTAATCCCACTACTGCCGTGACCGACATCGCAAATTCCCACCGCAATCTTCGAGAGAGATTCTTTTCCTGCCTGGCGGCAACAGCGCGCAGCCAGACACGCACGGGGAACGAGTGTAGCAGTCCCCTGAACGAATGTAGAGCGCGCCGGAGAAATTGCGGTCTCATTGATCGGTTCCCTCTGAAATCCCACGGGGATACAATGGATTTCTCTTTAATCGATGAGAGTTGCGATGACACATTTCTTCTCAACGTTGAGCGTCATTCGGCTCCTGGCTGCCGGGCTGATTGCCGTTTTGGTTCTTCTCCCGGAATCCTTCAATTCCCTGCCGGCCCAGGAGTCCTCCGGTCTGCCCACGAGCGAGGCTGGTTCCGCTTCGGACGGTGTGGCCCAACTGCCGTTGCCGGAAGTCTTTTTCAAAAGTGTTCCAACATCCGTACAGGAATTGCGGACAATTCAGGAGCACGTTTCCAGGCTGGTCCCCGAACTTTCTCCCAGCGTCGTGAACCTGCGGGTTGGACGGGCCCAGGGATCGGGAGTGATTGTCTCTCCCGAGGGACTGGTGCTCTCAGCAGCGCATGTGACGGGTCCACCGGATCGAAGAGTGGTCGTGATCACATCCGACGGCAGACAGTTTGAAGGCAAAACGCTGGGCCGTAATACCACGCTCGATGCCTCCATGCTGAAAATCGAATCGAGCCGGACAGACTGGCCTTATCAAAAATTAACTCAGAATCCGGTTCGCCCTGGAAACTGGTGCCTGACGCTGGGACATCCCGGAGGGTTTCAACGGGAGCGGGGACTGGTACTCCGGCTGGGCCGGGTCGTCGAAGAAAATAACTGGCTGATTCAATCAGACTGCGAACTGGTGGGCGGAGATTCCGGCGGACCGTTATTCAACATGGCGGGTGAAGTGATCGGCATCAATACGCGGATTGGGGAAAGCACGGAATACAATTTCCACGTCCCCGCGAGCGCCTTTCAGCGGGATTGGGAACGTCTTTTCGCAGGGGAAGATTTCAAAAGTCACAGTGGAGCGTACCTGGGAATCGGCGGAATTCCCGCGGAAGGGGGAACCGGCCTGCTGATTCAGGTCGTGGAATCGCAGACACCTGCTGAACGGGCTGGAATCCGGAATGGAGATGTCCTGCTCTCTTTTCAGGGGGTGGCCATTCAGGACATCGAACAGCTGATTTCCCTGGTCGGAGAAGAGTCTCCCGGGCGAACCGTCAAGTTATCAATTCGCCGCGATGGGGAGAGCATCGAATTATCGGTGCGGTTGGGAATGCGCTGGAACGATCAGCCATGATTTCTCCAAAAGAAGAAACAAGCACTTACAGCCAAATATCCTCCCGGGTTGGGCGTTTGAGCTGGGCAAAATTCTGCGGAGTTGTGATTTGGGGAAAAATGTAGCTGTCTGGATTTTTCCGCGGTGAAGTTTCCTTTCAAGATCCGGATGAAGAAGACAGCGGGGAGTCGTGCCTGTTGGCAATTCCCGGGGGGGAGTCGCTTGAAACCGGATGGAGTGAACGGCTAACGTGGCCCGGGATTCGGGTGTCGGCGGTCCACGACGGTCGATATCCTCCAATATGGAACTTGGACCAGTACGGAAAAGGGGATTGTCCCCCGGCTTCTGCATGGTCCTGAAATCAACGACGGTCGTGGTTTCTTTTTTGCCTTCACCAGCCCGAAATTGTACAGCGGGCGCGATATTGAGTGTCATGTCACAAGAATTACAGCAGATTTACGTCGGTCACAGCCCGGATCCGGATGACGCCTTCATGTTTCATGCTCTGGCCAATGACAAGCTGGAGACCGGCAAATACCGGTTTCATCATGAATTGCAGGATATTGAAACGCTGAATCGGCGAGCGTTTCAGGCCGAACTGGAACTGACGGCTGTCAGCCTGCATGGATATGCCTACCTGACGGAGACCTATGCTCTGTGCGCCTGCGGGGCCAGTATGGGAGACAACTATGGTCCGATGGTCATCACCCGCCAGCCAATGACGATCGAGGATCTGCGGGGCAAAACCATCGCTGTTCCCGGAACACTCACCACCGCCTTTCTGGCTCTGAATCTCTGTTTGCAGGGAAAACCGGAGATCTCAACGCGAGAATCGCATCGCGCGGGAAATGCCGGATCGTTCCGATATGTGGTTTATCCGTTCGATGAAATTCTCAATGTCGTCGAACGCGGGGAAGTGGACGCCGGCCTGATTATTCACGAAGGGCAATTGACTTATATGAACCAGGGACTTCATCTGGTTGTCGACCTGGGGAAATGGTGGATGGACCAGACCGGACTGCCATTGCCGCTGGGAGGAAATGCGATCCGCAAAGACCTGGGCCCCGAAGCCATGCAGGATGTGACCCGTTTGTTACGGGAAAGCATTCAGTATGGTCTGAAGCATCGTTCGGAAGCACTGGCCCACGCCGCTCAATATGGCCGCGATCTGAACAGCCAGAAAGCGGATGAATTTGTCGGAATGTACGTCAACGACTGGACCATCGATTTTGGAGAACGGGGCCGGGAAGCCGTCGCCCGTCTGCTCAGCGAAGCCCACAAGGCGGGAATCATTCCAGCCCCGGTGCAACTCGAATTTATTTCCGGATGAAATCGATGAAAGCGCTTGTTAAACGTCATGCAAAAGCTGGATTGTGGCTGGAAGATGTTCCGGAGCCGGAAGTAGGCATCAATGATGTCCTGATCCGGGTGGAAAAAACCGGCATCTGCGGAACCGATCTGCACATTTACAACTGGGATGCCTGGGCGCGGAAGACCATTCCCGTTCCCATGGTGATCGGGCACGAATTTGTCGGCGAAATTGTCGCGGTGGGATCGAACGTCCACGACTTTTATCCCGGCGAGATTGTCAGCGGGGAAGGCCACGTGGTCTGCGGCCACTGCCGGAATTGTCTGGCGGGTCGGCGGCATCTGTGCGCGGAGACCAAAGGCATCGGCGTGAATCGGCCAGGGGCATTTGCGGAACTGATCTCGATTCCGCAGACCAATGTCTGGCATCACGCGCCTGATATCGATCATGACGTGGCGTCGATTTTTGATCCGTTTGGGAATGCGGTCCATACAGCACTTTCCTTCGATCTGCTGGGCGAAGACGTGCTGATCACGGGAGCCGGTCCGATTGGCTGCATGGCGACTGCCGTGGCAAAGTATGCCGGGGCACGGTTCATTGTGGTCACGGATGTGAATCCCTGGCGGTTGGAACTGGCCCGATCCATGGGGGCCACGCGAGTTCTTGATGTCCGAACGGAAAAACTGGCGGATGTTCAAAAAGAACTCGGCATGAAAGAAGGCTTTGACGTCGGCCTGGAAATGTCCGGTAGCCCAGCAGCCTTTCAGGAGATGCTGGCGAATATGTGCCACGGCGGGAAAATCGCAATGCTCGGCATTCCCTCGCAGCCGATTGCCATCGACTGGAATATCGTCATTTTCAATATGCTGACAATCAAGGGAATTTATGGCCGCGAAATGTACGAAACGTGGTACAAAATGACGGTCATGCTCCAGGGGGGACTGGATATTCGCAACGTCATTACACACCGCTTCGCGGCGGCTGACTTTGAAAAAGGATTTGAAGTGATGAACTCCGGACAGTCCGGAAAGGTGATTCTGGACTGGACCAGCTTCTAATGAGAGCAGAGTTGCAAATGGTGTCTCACGCAAATCCTGATGAAACATAGGGAATTTAAGACCGGGCGTGAGAGAACAAAGACCAGACTGGCCTGGCGGAAAACGCAATGACGACCGATTACAACCGGGACGGGGTCGCCCAGCAGTATCAGCACGCCAAGGAACAGCCGTGGCGGTCGCGGATCGAGTCCTATTCGCTCATGAAGCGGATTGGAAATCTGCAGGAAAAAAGAGTGGTGGACGTTGCCTGTGGAGAAGGTCATTTTACCCGCCGCCTGCGTCAGGCAGGAGCGCGTGAAGTCCTCGGGTTTGATCTTTCCGAACGCATGATCGATCTGGCGCGGAGTCAGGAATGCCGGCAGTCGCTGGGGATTGAATACCGCGTGATGGATGCCCGGACCCTTGTTCCGCAGCAGGATTTTGACATGGCAGTCTCGGCATGGTTGCTGGTCTATGCCCGGCAGCGGGAAGAACTGGCGGAGATGTGTCGTGGACTTGCCAGATGGCTGCGTCCGGGGGGACGTTTCGTCACGTTCACCACCAATCCCGATTTATATCGTTTTCAACCTCGTATGGATTACCGCCGGTACGGATTTGAAATTCAACTCGCGGACCAGGCGAGCGAGGGAGCCCCCATTCTGTGGCGAATTCCCGTCGGTGACGCCCTTCTGGAGATTGAAAACTATTATTTGCCGATCTCCGCCTATGAAACGGCATTCAAAGAGGCCGGTTTTGGTGACTTTGCTGTACACCTTCCAGAACTGGCTCCTCATCCGCAAAATGAGGATGACAGCAGTTACTGGGCCGATTTTCTCCATCAACCACCGGCAATTCTGATCGAATGCGTGAAGCAATGATCCTGCCCGGGATCGGCTCACCCAGTCTTCCAGCCGAAGCCCCGGTACGTTCTGAAAATCCTTCGTGTTGTAAGCGGCCAGCGTCCAATCGTGAGCCGGTGCAACGGCGGCGATCATCAGGTTAATGGAATGGACGCTGATGTCCTGCCGGAGCAATGTTCCCCTCACGTTATCGAACGCTTCAGCACAACTGCGGTCAAGGTTCAGAACCACCAAATCCGACAGCAGTTCAATTTCGATCTGCTGAAGCAGACAATCGCGGCTCAAAACCTCCTCTTATGGCTTTGGGATCATGTTCCCATGGGCTCAAAATCCAATCCGAAACAACCCCATGACGCGGGAACGGGCGCGGTAATGGTCAATTCGTCATAGCGGATGGGATGAAACAGCTTCAGACGGCAGGCGTGCAACGCAATGGGAGCATTTCGGCGGTCGAGCGGACCAGTCAGGCCGGGGAACGGAAATCGGGCTCCATATTGTTCATCCCCGACGATCGGATAGCCTCGACTGGAGAATTGAATCCGGATCTGGTGCATTCGTCCGGTTCCCAGATCAATTTCGACAAGGGCTTTTCCCTTCGAAACCGCCAGCGTCCGGTAATGCAATCGCGCCTCCTTGGCATCCGGATTGCCCGCATCGGAAATCTCGACACGGGAATGATCCGGAATCCGGTAAATCCAGTCATGCAGATCGCTCTCCGGTTCCACGGGAGGACGTTCCAGAACAGCAAGATAAGTCTTTTTGACCCTTCGCTGGGCGAACTGTTCCGACAGCCGGGCCGCACATTTTGAGTTCCGGGAAAAGACGACCACTCCGGAAACGGGCCGATCCAGACGATGGGGCACACCGAGATAGACAGCCCCCGGTTTTTCGTATTTCTGCTTCAGATACTCCTTGACCATTTCCACGAGACTGACCACTCCATGCGGGGCTCCCTGCGTAATGACACCGCTGGCTTTGTTGACGGCAATCAGCGGACCGTCTTCACAGATGACATCAATCGGCAGGGATGCGGACACGGTTCTCTCGAAATGTTTTAATGAAGATATGGCGTCAGATGGAATCTGAGCCCGTTGCCCGGAGTGTTTTTCGAAAAAATGATCGATATTCCGCAGGTGATCAACTCGTCATTCACTTGATGAAAGACTGATTCCCTCATGACGGAATGCGGCCCGAATGGCGTGATCCATTCTCTTCGAACACCGTTCCTTCGCCAGCAGATGGAAAAGTACGCTGCTCGAGACCAGTTTGCTCTTTGTTCTCTCATGCTCGGGCTTGAATTCCTTGTCTTTCACAAGGATCCACATGAGACACCATTGGCAACTCCGCTCTAATCTTCGCTGTCATATGCCAACAGGCTGAAGACTTCATGCGGCGTGAGTTTTTCCCGTCCATTGAGAAACGAAAGCTCAATCACGAACGCGCATCCCACAACTTCCGCTCCACATTCCTCCACCAGTTTTGCACAGGCATTCATCGTTCCGCCGGTGGCCAGCAGGTCATCGACCAGCAAGACAGTATCTCCCGGGGCAAAGGCATCGGTATGAATTTCCAGCGTGTCGGTGCCGTATTCCAGATCGTATTGAAAGGCCCGTTTTTCGAAGGGGAGTTTGCCCGGCTTGCGGACTGGAACGAATCCCGCGTTCAATTCCAGGGCCAGCGGCGCAGCGAAAATAAATCCTCGTGCTTCCGCTGCCGCCACCGTCTTGATGTTTCTGCCTTGGTAATGGTCGGCAAGTTGCCTGATGGCTGTGGCGAATGCTTCCGGATGAGCGATCAGCGTGGTGATGTCGCGAAACATGATCCCCGGTTTGGGGAAGTTAGGGACATTGCGAATATGGGGGCGCAGATCCATGGCATTCTCATTTTATTGTTGTGTGGCGGGAACATGTTCACTGAGATGCTGACGCGCCTGTTCAGCATAAGAAGCGGCATCAGGATCGGAATCATACAGTTCCAGAACGCTGCGCCAAATCGCCCTTGCTGCGGTGATGTCTCCCTTTTGCTGAAAAACCTCCGCTCGGCGAAGGGCTTCCTGCACATAGTCGAGACGGGATTGTTCAGAATGCCGGCGCAGTTCTTCACGAAGCTGGCCGACGGTCTCCGCCAGAATCCGCCATTGCGAACTTCCGGCCGTTAATGCTTCAAGGGCAGCGAGTTTTTCCCGGGCCTCACCCACCCGTCCTGCTTTTTGAAGTTCCAGGGCCTGCCGCAGCACCGCTTCCGGACCGGAAGGAATCTCCAGTCTGGACTTCCGGTCTCGCCCGAGAATCTGCCGTTTCAAATCGTACAAAGACAGACGGGCCAGGTAAGGGTCGAGTCGTTCCTGCCAGTGTTCCGGGTCTCGTCTCAGCAACGGTTCAAAGTATTGACTGCGGGCCATGTCCCATGCTGTCCCTTCGGGATGGTCCATCAGTTCCTGACCGCGAACGAACATTTCTTCCGGAGTTAAACGATTCCAGCGGATCCATAGAATGCCCGTGGAGATCAACAGGACCAGCAATCCCGCGAGAACCCAGACATTGTCCAGCAACCGTCCGAACCGGCTCGAGGGTTGTTTCGATTCCATCTCCGCCCGAAAGACGTCACGGACAAATGTCCCTCCCACCTGGTCGAAAGGACTTCCGGTTTCGGCAACCGTTTCGTGTTCCGCATCGAACTGGCGCCGGTTCGAGTCCTCGGATTCCCGCAAGTCGACTTTGCGGGGAACCTCCTGCAACCGCAACATTAGCACATAGGCGTCCGGATAGCGGTCTTCGGGCTTCTTCGACAGGCATTTGCAGACGATCTCATCAAGCCAGTGGGGAATGTCGGGAACGATGCGCCGGGGACTGTCGAACTGGGAAAAGCGATGTTTCTGGATAATATCGAGCGTCGTCTTGCCGGTGAACGGCGGACGCCCGGTGAGCATGACGTAAAGCACCGCTCCCAGCGAATAGAGATCGCTTTGCCGGGTGGCGCGACTCCCTTGCGCCTGTTCGGGAGACATGTATTCCGCTGTTCCCAGAATGCCTCCGGTGACGGTCAATTTGGAGGTCGCGAAAATCTGGGCGATACCAAAATCAGTCAGTTTGACGATTTCCTGGCGATCGATCATCAGGTTGGACGGCTTCAAATCGCGGTGAATGATGCCGCTGTTGTGGGCGGACTTCAGTGCTTTGCAGACCTGCACTCCCAGATCGATCACTTCTCGCCAGGGAAGCCGTTTTTCCCGTTTCAGGCGGGATGTCAGCGTCTCGCCATCCACGTATTCCATGGCATAGTAGTAAATTCCGTTTTCGTCTCCGCTCTCATAAAGCTGGACAATATGGGGGCTGTTCAACTCCTGCATGGCTGCGATTTCCCGGCCGAAACGGGCAACAAATCCCGGTTCCCGGGAGAGTGAAGCCGGAAGGATTTTGACGGCGGCCGATTCGCCCGTGTCGACGTGCTCGCCAAGATAGACCGTTCCCATTCCTCCGGAACCGAGCTTGTTCCGAATCCGATAGTTTCCGATCCGCTCCGGAGGAGGAAGGCTGGCAGAGTCAATCAGTTCTGAGTCCGACACGTGGATTGGCCAAAGCAGGAAGAATCAGAGATGATCTGTCGGGGGCGTCAATTTCAAGCCCCCATTCTTCCAGTCTAGGGAGCCCGGATGCCGGCAGCAATTCTTCTCATCGCCCACGGAAGCCGCCGGGCGGCTGCAAATGCGGATCTGGTCGAAGTGGCCGCCGCGCTCCAGTCACGATTGCCCGGACAAATTGTGAGCATTGCTTATCTCGAACTGGCTCCGCCCGATATTCCTCAAGGACTGGAAATCTGCCTGGAACAGGGAGCCACCTCGATCCGCATGTTGCCCTATTTTCTCTCCGCCGGCGCTCATGTCACCCATGATCTGGAGACGTTTTGCCGTGAATTCCGGAATCGGCATCCAAATGTGGAATGCCGACTCTGTCCTCCGCTGGGATTACATCCCTTGATGATCGACATCCTGCTGGCACGGCTGGAAGAAGCTGGTGATCCATCGCTGGAGAATCGCTGATGGTACCCAACGACATCTCCAGCAACGTCACTGACAATCTCTGACCCGCTTCTCCCCACTGATTCCGCGGTCTTCACGCATCGGGAAAATTCAGCAGTACCGTCATCAATGCAAAAGCGGACATGACCGCTCCGACCAACGTCACCGGAATCCATTTTCGCCGTTGGGGCCAGATGGCAAGAACGAATGTCCCGAAGAATTGAACGAGCCCTGTGATGAATGTTGCCAGAAGCAGCTTGGGCCAAAGATCAAACCACAAGGACCAGAGACGGAGCGTTGATTCGCTGCCCGCGGCAAATTGAGCGACCGTGGCTCCGTCGCTGATCAAAAAAATCCAGGCCATGACAACAGCCACCAGCGAAGGAACACTGTGAGACAGGAGTATCCATCCCTGGTTCAATTTTTTCACGTGCGCGTACACGTGAATTCCCAGGAGATAAAATGGCCAGACGATCAGATATGTCAGGAAGATCGTCCCATTTTCCATGGATGTCCTACTTCTGCTGCAACCGGGCAGCGGTGAGAGTGTTTTCCAGAAGCATGGCGATGGTCATTGGACCAACGCCGCCGGGTACGGGGGTGATGGCGCCGGCGACTTCTTTCACATCGGCAAAATCGACGTCGCCGACCAGTTTGCCGTCGACACGATTCGTTCCCACATCAATCACGCAGGCTCCCGGTTTCACCATGTCGGCGGTCACGGTATGGGGCCGGCCCACCGCGGCAATCAACAGGTCGGCCTGGCGTGTGAGATCCGCTAGATTTTTCGTCCGGCTGTGAGCAATCGTGACCGTGGCATCGGCTCCTTTCTGAATCAGCAACAACCCCATTGGCTTGCCGACAATTTCACTCCGGCCAATCACGACGGCATGGGCTCCGCGGACCGGTACGCCCGCTTCCTGAATCAAAATCTGACATCCTGCCGGAGTGCATGGGAGGAATCGCGGGCGACCCTGCACCATCAGCCCAACATTCTCCGGATGAAAACAATCCACATCTTTAAAGGGAGTGACAGCATCCAGAACGACCTGTTCATCGATCTGCCGGGGGAGAGGAAGCTGCACCAGAATGCCATGCACGTCCGGGTTGGAATTCAACGACCGAATCAAATCAAGCAACTCCGTCTGCGTGATTTCCGCGCTCAACTGGTGCAGCGTACTCCGCAGACCGGCCTGGGCACAGGCACGCTGCTTATTGCGAACATAGACCGCACTGGCCGGATCATCCCCCACCAGAATGGCAGCCAGATGCGGGGTGATGCCCGCCTGAGCGGAAAATTCCTGCACGCGACGGCCCAGTTCCGCATTCATCCGTTGGGCGGTTGCTTTTCCATCGATCACTTTTGCTGACATAGATCACTCTCTTTTTCGTCAAAACCGCCAGAATAATCGACTCTCCGGAAGACAACCAGAGTAAGCGATTCCGACTCCGAGTGCCCGGTCAAGTTTTGCGGAGCGCATCCCTTATCAATCAGTGAAACCGTTTTATCGGGCTATTGGACATTGCTTGTTTCTTACATTTTTCGAGGACAAAGACCGGCCAGCCACGTTTTGATCCACGTCAACGAATCCCTTTATGACGACTTTGATAGCAGAGCCGGAGTTATTGCGATTTGCGATGAATTCCGGTCGATCTCGAAGCGGGATTGACGGATTGTGGGCAGGTCCTCGGCAGGATTTCCTGCCCGTAACTTTGGCATTGTTTCAGGGACAGGAAGCATCGCCCTTGAAAACCAATATCTTGCGATTATTAAGACCAGCTTTGGGCATGATGCTTTTCATCTCCTCCGGCTGCCGGGTCGCTCAGACGCAGAGGCCGTCTGCCGGCGCGGAACAGGTGCAATCCGAAAATCGCACACAAGCGGTAAAAGCGGCAAACTCAACTTCAGATCAAGTAGAGTCTTCGTCGGAGAAGGTGATTCTTGTTGAACATGCCACAGAGTTCCCACCGGATGACATTGCTGTTGTCCCTGGGGAACATTCTGGAGAATCGCCCGTTCGGACAGCTTCTTCCATAGAATTGAAACCAGAGACTTCGGAACCGATTGTCCCTCCGATTCCTGCAACCCAGCAAAGTTCTCCGGAGCAGGCAGGATCGGAATTCCCCCTGTCGTTGATTGCTGCGGATTCTCCTCCCGGGGTGAGTTTCAATCAGATGATGTTTGCGGGGTTAAACAGTCATCCCACGATTGGGGCAACTTTTGAGCAGATTCGCCAATCCCAGGGGGATCTGCTGCAAGCCAGCCTGCTTCCGAACCCGACGTTGTTCACAGATATCCAGATGCTTCCGTTTCGTCGGCCTTTTACGGAAAACCGTCAGGGAGGTCCGCCGCAACAGGATGTTTTTCTGACGTATCCCATTGATTGGTTCCTGTTTGGGAAGCGAACCGCCAAGATTGCCGCCACACAATATGCCTTGAATGTCAGTCAGGCAAACTTTCAGGACATGATGCGTCTGCGGGCGGAAGAGGTGGCCGCCAGTTTTTACGACGTCGTCAGAACGCAGGCCCTGGAAGAACTCGCGCAGGCGAATGTGGAAAACCTGGAATCCGTGGAAACGACCACCCGGAGAGCGGTTGAGGTTGGAAAACGCCCTGCGGTCGAACTCAATCGTGTTCGGCTGGATGTGTTGAGCGCCCGCCAGGAGCTGCGACTGGCCCGGGCGGCATCCCTTTCCGCACAGGCGGCGTTGCGATCGTTGACGAACTGGGAGGATGGATCAGCGGAATTGAGAGTTGACTGGCCGCTGATCACGCCTCTGATCACAGAATGTCTTCCGATCGAACAGGCCCTGGAGGTTGCCGAACGGACCCGGCCGGACCTGGAATCGCTCCGCTGGCGGGTCACCCAGTCCGGCGCGGAAGTTGTCGTCGAGCAGCGTGCGGCCAGGCCACAAATTGCCCCCTCGTTTGGATGGACACACCAGTACCAAAAAGAAATTGCTCAGCCGGATGCGGATTCGTGGAACGCCAACGTCACGATGAGCGTCCCTATTTTTGACCGAAATCAGGGGAACATTGCCAAAGCCCAGGCTGTTCAGCATCAGAATCAGCTTCAATATCAGGCCAGGCTTCTGAGTGTGCGTGCCGAGGTCCGGCAGGCTGTGGCGGATTTGCATGCTGCGGAAGACAATGCTAAAGCCGTGGCGGATGAGCAACTGCAACTTGCCAGTAAGGTTCGCGACAGCATTGTCGAAGCCTATAGCCTGGGAGGGCGTCCCTTGATTGACGTTCTTGATGCACAACGTAATTATCGAGAGACTTTCCGACTCTATATCACTACCCGAACCGCATTCTGGACAGCTCTCTATCGATATCGAGCTGCGGTGGGGACACCGGCCATCGAACATGACTGACGTCAAAACTCAAGGAGGGGCGGTCACCTCATCCGCTTCCCCGGTCAAAAGTCCCTGGATTCAGTGGCTTCTTTCCGTGATTCTTGTCTCGGCAGCCCTGGCCTGGCTTCTGCTGGCTCCGCATCACACCAAGGAAGTGGTCTCGACTGCTCCCGCGGCTCTTTCTGTTGAAGCTGTTGGTCCGAATGAAATTGAGATCGACATGCAGGCCCCTATCGGAAAGAAACTTTCGATCCAGAAGGTCACGGATGTCGTTGTGACGGAAGCCCGGTTGAAAGTCACTGGCAGCATCATCGCCAGCCGTCGTCCGGGGAAAGGCGAGAATGTCGATTACTGGCAGTTCAGCAGCGTCGATCTGCTCAATACCTATACGGAACACGAGAAGGCCGTCGCGGATCTGGATTTTGCCACTGCCCAGTTGAAACGTATTCAGAATCTGGCAAAAACAAAAGAAGAAGCGCTCCAACGGGAAATCGAGCGATCGGAAAAACTTGTCCAGTCCGGAACGGAAGCGGCGCGAGATCTGGCGATTCAAAAAACATCGTTGCTCGAAACGCATATTACGAATGAGCGCGACGAATATGAAGCAGAATCAGCGATTAAAACCGCCCGGAGAAACCAGACCGCGTTTGCCATTCAACTGCAACAGGCAGGGCTGGACCAGACGATGCTGGCCAATTCTTCTCCGGATGTGGACATCGTTGCCGCGGAAGTTCCCGAAGGAAAAATTGGGCAGGTGACGCTGGGACAGGATTGCACCGCCCGTTTTTTTGGTCTTCCTAATTCGAAGTTCTCCGGAAAAGTGGCTGCTCTGGCTCCCATTCTTTCTTCTGAATACCGGACCTTGCGGGTCCTGTTCGCCCTGCATGACCCCCATGATGAACTTCGTCCCGGAATGTTCGCGGAAATTGGCATTGGCGTCGATCCGCATCCGGTCATTCGCATTCCGGCCGAGAGTGTCATTCACATTGGCCGAAATGATTATGTCCTCACGGTAGCGGGCAATTCATCGGAATCGACATCCCCTGGAAATCCTGACGGTTCAGGCATGGATGGAGATGATCCGGCATCCGGAAAGGGAGGCCGTCTGAAATTTCGTGGAAACATCGTTCAGATCGGAAACTCTGTTCAAGGTCAGGTTGAGGTTCTCAAGGGGCTCCAGTCGGGGGAACAGATTGCCACCGGGGCCGTCATTCTGCTGAAGCCAACTCTCTCGACTGCCTTGGAACGGTCTGTTGCTGTCACGCTCCTGGAAGGATCGCCGCAGTGATCAGCAATTGGATTGCCTGGACGCTCACGCATCGCTGGACCGTGCTCATCTTCACCGCTGCTGTTTGCGTGGCGGGAGTCTGGGCGTTTTTTCAGCAGCCGATCGATGCGTATCCCGATATTTCTCCGCAGGTCGTGCAGGTGATCACTTCTTTTCCCGGACGGGCGGCGGAAGAAGTGGAGCGGCAGGTCACGGTTCCGATTGAGATTGCGGTCCGCAGCGTTCCGAATGTGGAATCGGTCCGCTCCCGAACGATTTTCGGACTCTCTGATGTCCGCTTGACGTTTCAGGAAGGGACGGAAGCCTACTGGGCCCGCCAGCGCGTGTTGGAAAAACTGGCTTCGGCAGAGCTTCCCGAGGGGGCTTTCGCCGAGTTGGGCCCCCTCGCCACGGCATACGGAGAAGTTTACCGTTACGAGTTGCGGTCGGACGGAACCGCGGACTTGATGGAACTGCGGGAACTGAATGACTGGGTGGTGATTCCCCGAATTCTTCGCGCAGCGGGAGTGGCTGAAGTCACCAATTTCGGTGGCATGGCAAAGCAGTTCTCCATTCAATTGCAACCGTCCCAATTGCGACGATACGGATTGACATTTACGGAAGTGGTTCAGGCGGTGCAGGGGAACAACTCCGTCGCGGGCGGAAGCGTGCTTCGCCGGGGAGGTTCCTCCTTCGTGATTCGAGGAACGGGTTCGCTGCAAACCATTCCGGAAATTGAATCCATTTTCGTGAAGTCCATTGGCGGCACTCCGGTTTATCTGCGCGACGTGGGAACCGTGGAAACGGATTTTGCCGTCCGGACGGGAATTTTCAGTAAGGACCATCGGAATGATTCCGTGGAAGGCATCGTGCTGATGCGCCGCGGCGAAAATCCGTCCCGAGTGCTGGCGAATGTGCTGGAAGCCATTAATGAGTTGAATACCGAATTGCTGCCGGACGGCGTCAAACTCGACGCGTTTTATAATCGTCAGTATCTGGTGGATGGGACCCTGGCAACGGTCTCGCACAGCGTGTCGATGGGGGTTCTGCTGGTTTTACTGGTGCTGCTGCTCTTCCTGGGGCAGTCGACCGTGGCTTTTCTGGTGGCATTCACCATTCCGTTTTCGTTGTTGTTTGCCCTGGTGCTGATGTATTTCACAAAAATTCCGATCGGTCTTCTGTCGATTGGCGCCATTGATTTCGGAATCATCGTGGATGGGGCCATTATCATGGCCGAACATGTGGTCACTGAACTGAAATTGCGAAACGCCAGAAACACGTTGACGGATGCCGCCGTGCTGACCGCTGCCCGGGAGATGGAACGGCCCGTCTTTTTTTCAGTTCTGATGGTGATCGTCGCCTATCTGCCGTTACTGTCGCTGACCCGTATTGAAGGATTGTTGTTCCGCCCGATGGCGCTGACCATGGTTTATGCTCTGGTCGGTTCACTGGTCTTCGCCCTGTTCGTGATCCCTCCCTTGATTGCCTCCGCATTCAAGAATGGCTACCGGGAACTTTCCAATCCGATTCTGGATGCGCTGACCTGGGCCTATTCCATCATCGTCAAGATACTGCTGCGCCTGAAATGGCTGACATTCACGGCAGCCATCCTGCTGGTGATGTTTGTTTCCCTGTGGATCGTCCCCCGGCTGGGCTTTGAATTCCTGCCTTATATGGATGAAGGGGTCCTCTGGATTCGTGCGAACTTCCCGGAAGGGACCGCGATGGAACAGACGAATGCATTTGCAACAGAGATCCGCGACATCATCATGAGTTTCGAGGACGTCCGTTTTGTCTCCTCGCAGGCAGGACGAAACGATGCCGGGACAGACCCTTTCCCGCCCAGCCGACTGGAAACAATGGTCGGCCCCAAGCCCTATCCGGAGTGGAAGCAGTTTCAAAACAAACAACAACTGATCGCTGCACTCGGGAAACGCTTGCGCCGGGAATTTCCGACGACTCGTTTCAATTTTACGCAGCCGATTATCGACAGTGTCGCCGAAGATACCAATGGAACATCCGCGAATCTGGCCATTGAAGTGGCGGGACCAGACCCGGACGTCCTGTTGTCCATTGCCAAGCAATCGCTGGAAGTGCTGCGTTCGGTTCCCGGAGCAACGGATGTCAATATTGAACAGGAAGGGCCGCAGCCGCAACTGGTGATTATTCCGGATCGTTCTTTGTGTGCACAATACGGGGTTCGCGTGGACGATGTGACGTCCATGATCAACCGGGCCATTGGGGCGGAACCGGTGGGAACGCTCTTCGAAGGAGAACGTCGTTTCGACATCGTCACCAAGTTCGACCGTCAGGTGATGGATTCCCCGGCGGCTCTGGCACAACTTCCGGTTTATTCGAACAGAGGCATTGCTGTTCCGCTGGGACAGGTGGCCCATATCGAGCTCAAAGATGGTCAGACGATTGTGGCCCGTCAGAATGGCAAACGGCGACTGACGATCCGTTGCGACATTGTGGGACGAGATCAGGGAGGGTTTGTTGAAGAAGCACAACGATTGTTTCAGGGGAAAGTCAAGATTCCCGAGGGATACGAAATTGCCTGGCTGGGAATGTTCGAAAACCTGACCCGCGCGAAACATCATTTCCTGTTTGTCATGCCGATTACCGTTGTGCTGATTTTTATTCTGTTGATGGTGACGTTCCACTCTGCCCGGGCGGCATTGCTGTTGCTGGCTTCCGTTCCCTTTGCCTTTGTGGGGGCAGTGCTGGGATTGTATTTTCGGCACATGAACCTGAATGTTTCCACGGGAGTCGGTTTTGCCGCCCTGTTCGGCGTCTCGATTATGAACGGCGTCCTCATGGTCCGTTCCATTGCTGCCAGCCAGTCGCGCGGACTCTCCAAGTCCGCTGCCATTGTTGAAGGGGCCAGGAACTGCCTGCGCCCGATTCTCCTGGCATCGCTGGTGGCGGTGCTGGGGTTATTGCCCGCATCGATGGCACAAGGACTGGGATCAGACGTGCAGCGTCCGCTGGCAACCGTGATTGTCTGCGGACTGACCAGTGCGGCGGTATTAACCCTGTTTGTGGTGCCGGTCCTCTACGATCTGATTTCTCCAAAGATCAAGGCCGCAGCAACACATTAGCCCGGAGTTGCAAATGATCTCTCACGCGGATCCTGGTGAAAGACAAGGAATTCAAGGCCGAGCGTGATAGAACAAAGACCAAACTGGCCTAGAATGTATCAGCACCATAGCTGTCCGTTGATTTTCTCAACGATGCTGGTGTTTCTCAAAACCACCTCCGGAGAAATCGATGAAGACGCGAAATGGATTGTTTCTGTTTTTTGCAAGTTCGTTCTGCCTGCTGGGAATCTCCGCACAAGCCAATGACGGCTGGGTGGAATTGTTCGACGGAAAAACGCTGGACGGCTGGAAAGTTGAAAGCGGCACCGCCACGTACCGTGTGGAAGAAGGGATGATCATCGGTCGCACCGTCGAAGGAAGCCGAAATACATTTCTCTGCAAAGGGCCTTATGCGGATTTCGAACTGGAGCTGGATGTCTGGTGTGATTCCCCGCTGAATTCGGGAATTCAGATTCGCAGCCAGATTCAACAAGAGAACACGACGCCAGTCCCGGGGGAACGCAAACGGACTCCGGGGACGCTGTATGGATACCAGTGCGAAATTGCGGCTGCGGATTCTCACGTTTCGGGAAATTTCTGGGATGAGGCTCGCCGGGTGAAATGGCTGGACGATTTTTCTGATCGTCCGCAGGCTCAGGCCGCGTTCAAAAACGATACGTGGAATCATTACCGGATTGTGGCCCAGGGAGACCATCTCCGTTCCTGGGTCAATGGTGTTCCCTGTGCGGACTTTCACGATTCCACCGATGCCAGCGGATTGATTGGCCTGCAAGTTCATGCCATCAAGGCAGGGACCGGTCCTTATCAGGTTCGCTGGAAAAACATTTGGATTCGTGAACTCAAACCGGGCGAACAGGTGAAATGAGGCCGTCTGCCTGATCCTCATTTTTTGATGGCGAAAATATTCCGGGAGATCACGGTGAACTCACCCACCCTTATCTCCCTTTCTCTTTTCTCTCTTCTCCATGACTGTTCCATCCCCTTCTGCCCGGAATGCATCGTCCTTGCGGCGAAACGCGATTTATCTGCTGGCGGGAGTACTGGCGGTGGGAGTGTTATCGCTGACAGCTTCTTTCGCCCCCACGCCATTGAAGCGGCTGGGATTGTTTTATGCCCTCTTCGGCGTTGCCAGCGGAATGGTGCTGATCTGGCTGGCGGCAGAGATCACTCCGGGATCCCGGCGATGGTGGCCACTATGGGGATTTCTGCTTTGTCTGCTGGGAGCGGGAAACATGGGCTGGTTGTCCTATCAGCATTTTCGTCAAGCGCGGGCGGAATATGCCGCAGCTCATCCGCGTGATGCTGCCTTGCAGGCCATGTTGGAAAAGCTCAGCGCCAGCGACCCGGAATTAAAAGCCCGGTACGAAGAAGAACATCGCCGAGCCCATCCGTTGTTTCCGGACTATCTGGCCCATCGCGTCAGCCAGTTGGGGGAGTGGAAGCACCCGTGGCCGGAACTGTTCTGGCTCGGAGAACTCCTGATCGCCGGCATTTGCTGCGCCGGCACAATCCGTTTGAAGACCCCGCGACAAACTGTTCGCCCGGAAGAGCCGGGAAAAGAGCATTTTCAGAAACAATTTTATTGATCAAATTGAATCGTGAGTTCCAAGACGCAACGTTGGTACCAATTGACCGGCACTCCACTTCTTTACAACGAATCGGGATGAACAAAACGGGCCATGCCATTACCGAAGCTATTCAGCCCTTCATCCGCGCAACAACTTTCGAAAATGCCCCCTGGAGATGGATTAATGGATTTCATGCTTCACTGACCATGACTGAGAGCTTTGCTTCCAGTTGGTCGAACGAGTTGGTCCACCCTTGGGTCATGCTGGGTCTCATTTTCACAAAGGCGCTGATTTCCTCGTCTGATACGGGAGCGGACACAGTGCCCATCGGTGTCGCGGTGATGGTAACCCGGGCGGCATGAGCCCCTTCCGATGCAAAGAGCACGGTCACGAGCATGGCTTCCGGAAAGACTGGCAGTGCAGGATGACAAACGGTATTTCCTGTTTCATCACAAAATCGCTGAATGTAAACGATACGGCAAGGGGGGGCAATCTCCCGATATTCGAATTTCCCATGGAACGTCACCTTGGCGAGATTGCTCATCCGGAAGAAACAGTCTCCACCGTCTCGAATATCCGCATGAAGGATGTCCATTTTGAACCCTTCCGGCGGCAGCCACTTCGCGAGATGGTCCGGCTGGGCCCACATCTCAAATATCAGATCAACAGGGGCTGCGAAACTGCGATTGATCACAAAGCTGTGATGCCCGTTTTTCGTTTCGTCCAGAAACTCGGCCAACCGATCCCATGTCGCGTTTCCCCCAGCCGCCCTGATGAATTTGCGCGTGGACTCCGCTTCTTCCGCGGAGGGCAACGTCATCGTCATCCGCATCGCTGTCTTTCCTTCCGATTCAGAAAACAGCACGGTGACACGAAACAGCGGGGGACGGTCGTCATAGCCGCCATGGTCATAAACCAGTTTCTGATATTTCTCCACGACGTGATAAAAAGTCTTATTGGGATAATCGACTCCATCCGGACCATGCATGGTGTAGTGCCAGATTCCTTCGGGACGCAATTCCCTGCTGTGCGTGGTCAGGGTAAAGCCACGAGGCCCCCACCACTGGGCCACCTGATCGGGATCAGTCCAGGCCTCCCAGACCGCTTGAACGGGTGCGTCATACACACGTGTGATCGAAATCTCGTTCGAATTATTTCTGGCGACCATGGGATTTTTTGCTCCGGGTTTTTTTGTGTGTTTCCATGACCGATTCCAGATATGCGTCGAGCCGGTCGAGACTCTCTTCCCACATTTGCCGATGCTGTTCCAGAAATTCGGCAGCCTCTTTGAGCCCTTCCGGATTCACGTCGCACAGTCGGCGCTGAGCGTCCCGGGTTTTGGTGATCAGACCGGCACCCTCGAGCACTTTCAGGTGCTTCGTCACAGCAGGCAGGCTCATCCGGTCCAGAAAGGGTGCTGCAATTTCCGACACACTTGCCCGGCCCTGGGCGAGCCTGGTGAGCATTGCCCTCCGCGTCGGGTCGGCAAGGGCACCGAATTTTCGACTGAGCTGATCCTGCATGAACAATTCCTGAAACCATCTCTTTAATTAACCGTAAAGTTAATATTGCAGTCAACACTTGTCAAGCAGTAGACGACATCTTTCAAAAACTCGGGTGCATTCCGTATTTTTTCCCAAGTACCGCCAGCAAGGTCTGCCACTGACCAGCAGAAGACGTTAAGCAGCAAATTAATATTTATGTAATGATTCCAGTTTCGTGGATAACAGGTTGTGTTCCGCAAAAAATCACAACGTAAGTCTATGCAACAGAATTGTTTGCCGTGAATAAACTCTGTTTCGTCGGAATGGGATGAAGCTGGCGCGATGTTGCGAGTACTCCCTTGCATTGATAATCCACTTGCCGTAAATTCCAAAATTGAGACTGAGTTTCAGTTTCCCAAAAGAACTGATGGTTGATGTTTCGAACTGGAACATCAGTTCTCTAGGTGAATTTTCCGGAAAGCATGGCCGGACATTCGTCTCTCAACTGGAACCGGTCACAGATATCCGGAATGAGGCTGAGACATTCCGTTGTCAATGGCGGCATCTGCAAGTTGTGCTTCTTCCCCCAAAAACCTGCCCGTTTCCTGATGGAGTTTCTTTCATGTCCCAGCGACGCCCCGGCTTCACTTTGATTGAGTTGCTCGTCGTCATTGCCATTATTGCGGTGCTGATCGCCTTGTTGCTCCCCGCCGTGCAGCAGGCCCGCGAGTCGGCGCGGCGTTCGCAGTGTAAAAATAATCTCAAGCAGATTGGGCTGGCGATGCACAATTATGTGGACTCTTATCAGACATTCCCGATTGGTGCTTATGATAATACCGATGCCTTTTATGGAGGAACGGCCTCGCAGTATGTCATCAATACCGTCTGGTCCAAGGGGCTCCTGGCATTTCTCGATCAGGCGGCAATTGCCAATCAATGGAACGATTCCATCAACTTTGGGGTCGAACCGAATCGGACCCTGAGCAGAACTGGTCTGAGTGTTTATAAATGTCCCTCTTCACCGGCACCGCTCGTGGCTCAATACACGGTTTCGGCGGATTATGGCGGCCTGATGCCAAACTTTAATACGGGTGACGTCATACAATTGGGGATTATTGAATACGCGGGAGTTGCCCATGCCTGTTCATTGCCTTCGTGTAGCGGGACGAATTATGCGGCCGGAACGAAGACGGGAATGATGGAAAACGATTCCTCGCTGGGATCCATCCCGGCTCGCCCGCGTGATGCCACGGACGGGCTCAGCAATACCCTCCTGGTTGCGGAAGTTTCGGGAGGAGGGCAGGTTTATGCCGGCAAGGCGCATGTTGCATCTCAAAATGACCTGTTCTGGAAACGCTGCTGGGCTGGCCTGATGGAATTAACGTTATTGAAATATGACGTGGCTGGCACGGTCTCGGGGGGCGGAAACTGTGCGATCAATTGCAACGGCGACTTGCAGAATCTGTATAGCTTCCATACGGGCGGAGCCCAGGTTGTGATGGGAGACGGCTCCGTCAAGTTCCTGAGCGAAAACCTGGATTACAACATCATGTGGAAACTCGTTGGACGCAACGACGGCAACGTGATTGGAGAGTTTTAAGTGCCGCGAACAAAAGCTCTCCGACAGTAAAAATTTCCTCTCCACGAGCGGAACGCGGTCCGTTTTGTCAGGGGTTCTAAGTCCATGGCCACGCTTCTGTTGAAACACAACTGGATTCTCTCCGTATCCGTTGTGCTGATGGTGATCATTGGTTGCAGCCAATACGACGACGGACTCATCAAGCATGCTGTGACCGGGAGCGTTCATGTCAATGGCGCTCCAGGGCCGGGGGTCATGGTGGCCTTCAAAAATCTGGATCCGTCCGTCACTGGCAATGCTGCCGAACCGGTTGCGGTGACGGATCAGGAAGGGCGTTTCGAGCTCTCGACGAATGGCGCCCAGGACGGCGCCATTGAAGGAGAATATGCTGTTGCCTTTTTCTGGCAGGACCAGGCGGGGGCGGTCGACTTTCTGAGAGGGAAATACGGAAACTTCCAAAAATCCACGTTCCGCGTACAGGTTGGTTCTGAAGACCAGGAGATTCCCCCTTTTGAATTGACAGCGAAGCCGGACGATGTGAAAGCGGCCATGGCGGATCTGACCACTCGGAAGCGGTCTGCCAAATAATTTTGCGTCGCGGTCGCGATTGGATTTTGCGGACGGGAGCAAGTTGCTTTCGGCCGATCTCCGCGCAGCTCCTGTTTCACTTGATGAAAGTGTCCAGACAATCATCACGGAATATACGGACGATGCGAAACTCAGGTGCTCTGGGTAATGAACCTTGCACGAACAACCTGTTCATGCGTTCTCCAGACGGGGAACACATCTTGCGAAATTTCTGTTTTTTTCCGTAGCATTCGTCGCTCGATCTATTTCGACAATATTGAATGAAGGTTCTTGCTTGTTGTCCGCAAGCGATACATTTTTCATTCGGGCCGGTTGAGAAGTGTGTTGGTCCTGCATTTATGGGCTTGCGGACGAGTTTGAGAACTTGCCCAGACAGAAGAGCGATTCCCACGGGTTTGTGCCGGGTGTATTTACACCAGTTCAAGGAAGAAATTCGGCACCACAGAATGATCCGCAGCCTGACGCGGAATATGATCTGTTTTTGCGCAGCCATTGTGCTGCTGATGCTGATGGTCTGCGCCGTGGAAGTCGTTCTGCGGGGTCTCCGATTCCGTTCCGAACTGCGTTCGCATCCGCAGGTCTCGGTTCTGGAAGAATTGATCACTCCGGACGAAGCGACATGGATTGATGTCCGCCCGCTGATGGATCAGAAATGGAGTTTCGACAATGCTCCGGAAGTGCGGATTCGGACCAACGAGCAGGGACTTCGGAACGCTTCGATCTCCATTCCCAAGCCGCGTGGCGTGTATCGCATTTTGTGCCTGGGGGGGGATAATGTGTTCGGGTCCCGGCAGGACGTCAAAGAGTCTTTGCCGGTGAAATTGCAGCAGGCGCTGGCGCGTCATTCCGGAATGCCGGTGGAAGTGCTGAATGCCGGATGCCCCCATGCCGGCCCGCTGATCAATCTGCTTCGTTACCGTTCGCATCTTTCCACCCTGCAGGCTGATCTGATTATCTTCTGCCTGAATGAAGAAGATCTGCACTACGATCGCGATGTGCGGGGAGCCTTGCATCTGGATCCCAACAAGAATCCGGCTTATGCCTCCCATCCGGGCTTGCGGGGAAGAGGCTCTCCGTTCATGGATGGGCTCTGCGCGGAATTTGTCACCGCCGACTGGCTGCTGGGTTGGGCTGGCGATATTGCGGGAATGCGGTCTGCTTCCTCCAAAACCAATACTGTCCCATTACGGGACAGCATCCATCGCGATCTGGCAGCGATTGTTCCGCTGTCGGAACTTGTTTCCGGGAATTTCGCGCATCTGCTGATTTCCATTTCTCCCAGTGCCTGGGGAGTGGACCGCGCGCGGAATTCGCTGGATAAAAGCCAGTCCTCCTTCGCTGAGGACGTCCGCCACTTCCTCAAGGATGTGCGTCTGTCCCAGCAGGTGGAAGTTCACGATGGCCTGGCCGCCTTTATTCGCCCCGGTGAAGTCGCCAGTTATTTCTCCGCCGAGACCGGAGCCCTTTCTTCTCAGGGAAACGAGCTCTATGCCCAGCAACTCGCCACCTTTCTGCTTCAGACTATTCCGGGTTTGAATGGGACGCCCGCCACCTCCCGGGTTCCGCCACCCGGGGCCGCCTCCGTGGTTCGCTAACTTCTGGAACAGGAACAACGTCCATGACCAGTCCCGCATCTGACTCCCGACAATCGGCTTCGGAACCGGCACAGGATCTCCCGTTTCAGGTCGTCATCCGCCCGCAGCCCGGAGAATCCGCGATGATCATGTCTCCGGACGATGAGATGGCCTCAATGGATGAGATTGAAGCAGCTTATCTGCGGGCCCTCGAATCCACGGATCTGGCCGAATCACGCGTCCTGACGGAACTCGAAGGACTCTCTGAGAAATGCAGCCCTGATGGCCTCCTGGAGAGCGCGGAATCCGCTCTGCCCAGCCTGTCGACTGCCGAAGAACATTCCACGGAATTGCTGGAATCTTCGTTGCCCTCCGAGTCGGACACTGAGGATGCCCAACAGCCGCGAACCAGCGTTGAACAGGTGGTGGAAGCCTTGCTGTTCGTGGGAGGGGGGCCGCTGCTGGTCAAGAAAATCCTGGATGTCCTGGGAGGAACGCATTCCCCCGAGCAGATCGAGCAGATTCTGGAGACCCTGAATACCCGTTACCAGGCGCAGCATCGACCCTATGAAATTCGGCTGGTCGAAGGGGGCTATCAGTTATCTCTGGTCTCCGAATATGAAAGTCTGCGGGCGCGGGCTTACGGACATGGCCCCAAAGAGGTCAAACTGGCTCAGGATGTGCTGGAATTACTGGCTTTGATTGCCTATCAGCAACCGGTGACGCGGACAAATCTGGAAGAATCCGGTAAACAGAACGTGCCCGGCCTGCTGCGTCAGTTATTGCGGCGGGAACTGATCCGGGTCGATCGGACCGATCCGGAAATCGGTGAATGCTATCGAACCACGCCCCGGTTTTTGGAATTGTTCGGACTCTCTTCGCTGGAAGATCTTCCCCAGGCGGGAACGTTCCAGTTCAAATAACGGGAAATCCCACTTTTGTCCCCAGGCATCCTGCTTTCAGTTGGAGACGTGGTCTGCCAGACGGGAAATCTCTTCCGGGTTGAATAATTTTTCCGGATCGAGAATCCGGACAATTTCTCCCTGATGATCCATCACTGCCGAAAGAAAGGGAAAATTTCCCCCCAGTTCCGGCACGGGGATTCGTCCTGTTTCCGGAAGTTCCATCAAGTCGATCGCTTCATCAATTTCCAATCCGATCAAACGTCCATTGATGTTCAGGCACAGCAGGTGAGGCTCCGCCCGGTGGGGATCAGAAGGGAGTCCCAGACGTTCCGCGCCGTCCAGCACGGGAATGAGATGCCCCCGCACGAAAATCACTCCTCGCATGAATACCGGTAATTGGGCGATTGTTTCCACCGGCAATGCCGGCAGAACTTCTTCCACAAATCCAATCGGCACCGCGTGTACAACTCCGCCAATGCGAATTGCCAGATAAACCCCCTCGCCAGTTGCCGGTCCGAATCGACTTTCAGTCATTTTCCATGCCTTGCCAGTCCGACTGTTGATGAATGAAGGAGTGCAAACAGCTGGCGGGGATATTCGCGTCACGTCGGGATGCCGCTGGAAAAAAACGGAGCAGCGAACGCCAGAACAGTCATCCTAAAACCAGTTTGGGCTTTGTTCTATCACACTCGGCCTTGAATTCCCCGTATTTCATCAGGATTTACGTGAGACACCATTTGCAACTCCGTTGTCAATGTGCGTTCAATCCCCCGCAAGGAGAGGCCATGATCATTCCGACTCCGGAATTCGATCCGTTTTTTGCCGATGATGAAATCCCCTTTCAGGAGAAAATGCGGAGCTACATCCAGCGGGAATTTTCTGATCTGATCGATCCGCGACAATTTCCCGATCTATTTTCTCGCACGTCTGTCGATTCGGACACAAAGCCCGAAGAGCCTTCTTCCGATCACCGTCGTGTGGCCTAAATCTTTCTTCATAACACATGGGCACGATTTCCTCGGGGAGAAATTCCGTTAAGCTGGGAAGCGGCCGATTTTCACGATCACCTTCCCGCAGGCGGCGAGACCCTTATGCCGGCCTATCCCTATCTGGTGAATCCCCAGGAACCCGCGATCTTCGTGGAATTTTATCTCCCCAAGAAAGCGGTTTTTCAGGGACTCTTGTATCACGCCCTCACCTCCGGCTTCCGGCTGGAAGCCGTGAAAGCACATTTTCTGAATGCTGATCCGGTCAAACAGCAGCAAATCCGCTCCCTGCTGGGAAAGAGCTGGACCGCCGTTGATTATACCGCGACCGATATTGAACAGTTTCGCCGTGTCTACTTCGGCTACTCTCTGTATGACGTCAATGGCGTCTTCTTGAAAACGTTCGGTGACTCCGCCATACCACTCCCCGCCGACAGTGACGCGGATTATCGCGTGGTGGAAGAGACCAGCCAGGTGGTTCGCATGGTGTTCAAGTATCCCTGCGCCACCGAGCCGACCATTGCTCTGGATTTTCTCATGCTGGCCCTGCAACGGCCCCTTTCGGAAATGGCCCAGTTCGCACACATCCACCGGGAGGAAATTTGTTCCGCAGCGGGAAGCGAAGCTCAGCGTGTTTTCGATCTTCTGGCGGATCTGGAACGCTGGCAGATGTATGTCGGCCTGTTTGTCTTTGGATACCTGATCTACAATATCTGTGAAGGGATTCTCACTCTCAGCGAATCGACAAACCTGCAACTCGGTCCCGCCGATCTCCTCCAGGACGAAATCTGGGTCACCTCCGCCTGGAGTATGAGCATGAATGTGGTGAACTGGGGCGGATAGTTCGGTCACAGCGCCTCCTGGCAGGCGCCGCGCAATGCACATTGGATTCCCTCTCGAACGGATTCCCGTGTGGCGGAACGCGGACTCTCTGATGCAAATGCGCTGGCCGACTCACAATGAGTTTCGCACAACGATTGTCTTTCCCCTCTTCCAACGGGTAACCTGCGTATTGATCGTCTGCTGCTTCAACGCGATTCATCATGAGCACTTACACAGCGAAACGTTCGTCCTTTGAGTGATCTTTAAAACCGTTACCGTTCGGGAGAACACGCATGTCTGATTCATCCGCTTCTCATTCCACGAACAAGAACACGTCCGATTCGTCGACCAGTGCCAGTCGTCGAGACTTTCTGATCAGCACGGCTGCTGTCGCTGCCACAGCCTGGGGAGCAACCGTTGTTCCAGCCCGCGCCCTGGGACGGGAAGGGGCGACTCCTCCCAGCGAAAAAATCACGCTGGGAATTATCGGGATTGGTCCCCGTTGCCGGTATGATCTTTCCAGCATCCTTCCGATGGGCGATGTGCAATGCGTCGCGATTGCCGATGTGCAGGCCAGCCGCCGGGATGCGGGAAAGAAATTGCTCGATGACCATTATGGGAACAGCGACACTATTCTTTATCGCGATTTCCGTGACCTGCTGGCCCGGAAAGACATTGACGCTGTGCTGATCGCCACCGGTGATCGCTGGCATGCCGCTGCCTCCATGCTCGCTGCCCGGGCGGAAAAAGATGTTTACAGCGAAAAGCCGTGCGGGATCACAATCGAAGCCTGCCAGCAACTCGCAGAGACCATGCACCGGGAAAAACGTGTCTTCCAGGCGGGAACGCAACGGCGAAGCGTCGCGAATTTCCAACTCGCGGTCAAACTGGCCCAGACCGGAAAACTGGGACGCCTCAAGAGGCTCCATGCTCCGGTGTATATTCCCACGCTCGACAACACCTGGCTTCCCCGCGAAACCTGCCCCTCTCCCGATGTCATTGACTGGAATCTCTGGCTGGGCCCCGCAGCATGGCGACCGTACAACCAGCAATATGTTCAAGGAAAATGGCGGGGACAATGGGATTTTGATTCCGGAGCCCGGTTGCTGGACTGGGGAGCCCATACGGTCGACCTCTGCCAGTGGGCCAATCAGGCCGATGACACCATGCCGCTCACTTATGAACCCTCTGAAAAGAACATTCTCTGTACATATGCCAATGGTGTGGAACTGGTGATCGATTTCCTCGCCAATCCTTTCAGAGACCGCTCCCCGCTGTATATCACCCGTTTAGGAACGTGTCCGATCCGGTTCGAAGGCGAAGAAGGTTCCGTGGAAACTGGAGATGAAGGAGAACTGGTTGTCAGTTCGGAATCGCTGAAAGCTGAAATTGGAGACACGAACAAGCGCGTGCGCGGCCTGGATGTGGGAACACACGCCAGAAACTTCTTCGACTGCATCCGTACCCGTGAAACAACGATCGCAAATCCGGACGTGATGCGGAATTCGCATATCACCTGCCACGCTGCCGCCTTGTCCTGGATTCTTCAGCGGAAGTTGACGATTGATCCGGTCAAAGTGGAGTTCGTGAACGACGAAGAAGCCAATCTTCTGCGTTCGCGCCCCTTCCGCAAGTGGACCGTCTGACCGCAGGCAGGAAGTTGGATTCCGCCTTCGCGGATTACCGATGCCCACATCCCGCGAATCCGGGCCATCCGGGGATGATCACTCCCCAGATGGGGCAACATCGGCCTGCGGTGGAGACCAGTCTCCCCATTGGGACAAGTAGTGGGCGAACGCGGCATGTTCTCCCTGGCGTTCCTCCAGCCACATCCGCGTGCGATGGACCAGATCCTGTTCCTGCGCGAGTGTCAGTTGTCCTTGGAGAACCCGCGTTCGCAAGAAGACGAAATAGGTATCCAGAACGTCGGCCCGGCAGTAATCATTGATCTCCTTCAACTTTCCCGCATCGTGCATGTCCTGGACTTGTGAGCCGTCCACGCCGGTCTTGCCAGGCTTGCCAATGAGATTGGCCAGCAGATTCAACCCGCCTGTCATGCGGGTCGCTCCATAATTGCTGAACAGATCCATCAGATCCAGATGCGATGTCTTGTGATAACGGTTTCGAAATTGTTCGTAGCTGGGGGCCTGTGTATTGAACCAGTCCGGCAATTGAATTCCATAGCGATACGCTGCCAGTTCCAGAACCGGCAGGTCATATCCCCGACCATTAAATGTCACCAGCGTGGGACGGCCATAATGCCGCCATCCCTGCCAGAAACCTTGCGTGATTACATGCGGACGATACTGCGGTTCATCCAGTACTGCGACATCCAGCAGTTCAAAATCCGTGCTGACTTTGACCACCGCTACCGAAATCGGGAGCACAAATGTGAACGGCAGGACGTCCCGTCCGGTCTGCTCCATCAATTCATCCCGAAAACGGCGTAATGCTTCCGTGGGAGACAGATTCAACGTCGGATATTTGACGCTGGCAATCAATGCACCGTCGCCAATCGTTTCCACATCGAAAATCAGGTAACCCACCTTGGGAGTTGAGGACAATTTGTTCTCCTGAAACAGCAATGGTTTTCTGGGGGAAGGATAGGACAATGGAATGCGTCAATGCGTCGCGGAAAAGTCTGCTGCATCCGGATACGTTACAGCAAGCAGCGTCGCAACGCAGAGGAACGGACGGTCAATTTTGAAATTTGCGTCCTTCATCCAATTGTGATCACCACAACTTGAAACAGAGATTCCTGCAATTGCGAATCATCGCTTCCCAGGGACGGATTCTTTTACAAATATTTTTCGATCCGCATAACCCTTTCCGGCAAGCCGAGTTGAACCAGACAAACTAGCGGACAGCTTTGATGTAACTCCTTATTCCACAGGAGGTCACTGCAATTTGAAGTCGAAAATCCTTTCGGCGGATGCTTGGATCCGAGCTTCCCCTGCGGTAAAATGAATTTTCAATGAAGACAGATTTGCGAAGCAAGTTGTTTGAGATATGAAGTGAAGGGAAGCTTGTCCGGAGTTTTCCAGAAAGCAGCCTGAAATCACTCTTGTTTTGAACTGATGAAGCCTGTTCCAGAGACTAGGTGCGAATCTGAGTTGACGATTATTGGTTCATGGACAGAACTTTGGATCGTCTCATTAAGCTGGAATTTTGAATGTCAACTCTTTCCGAACTTCGACGTCGTGTTGAAGAACGTCCCGATTGCCAACTGGTGACGGCAGAAATCTATATCGAACGCCTGACAGGCCGGCAGTCGCTCGTTCGCTCCGATGAGCCGAGTGCGAATCTTGTCGGCCTGCTGAACGAAACGACCGGTCAGCGGATTCTCGTCCCAGTAGAAGATCTGGCTCTCCGCCGGGCTCAGCCCATGCTGCAACTCAACTGAAGCAGACCGTTCGGACGATTTTTTGTGTCACGCAAAAACCTCCGGAACACTCAAAAATCTGGCTCCGCAAGAGGGCTTTGAACAAAAAATGCCCGGTCCACTCTATGTGGATTCGTAACGAACAATGATGATCTGCACAGCGGGTTCGACTTCCGACCCTCTCCCAGCCTGTGAAAAGTCAGCGCGGCAGGAAAAAGGGTCATTTTTTTGCAACGTCTTGTTGACAAATAAGTTAACGATTCGCTTCGATCATTGTGAAAACGGTGAAGCGGGGTTTCTCATTGAAACCGGTCTCTTTTCTCAAACATGCAGGACCTGCGCATTCGGCCCTGTGGGAGCCATTGACAGAAAATCTGCGGAAATCGGTCTATACGTTCCCGGGCGGACGTGTTCTAATGGGACCGCTCAGGAGTTGGTCTCACGTTCGCTGAACGGATTTTATCCCGTTCAGGTTTTGTCGTCGTTTGAGATCAGTTGAAGGACTCAGCAGTCAATGATGATTTGACTGTCTCCACGGCCGAGCATTGCCGTGATCGATTCATTCATCCCCTTCACGGCCTTTGAAGAGTTTCGGGCTGTTCATCCTCTCTCCTCGGAGGAATTTCAGGCTCCCGTTGATGGAATCTGAATCGAGGAAAACAGAAACGAAGTAGAGAAATATCAAGTTTTCGGCTGCCGTCTCCTTGTACATAATGAGGAATGGCTGATCGGCGGCAAAAGGGAATACCGCCTCAAGTCCCGGGCGGATTCCGACCCCAGCCAGGGACTTCCTTTTTCAGCGTCGACCACAAAAGATCTCCGATGAGACCCGATTCATTGGGATTCAAAAACCGCATTCCGTAATCACCCCCAGAAGCGGGCGGCTGCCGGTTTTATGCAGGTTCCTTCACCGGGCGGGAAACCGTTATAGGGCAGAAATGCAAACACAAATGCAACAGACTGTAAAATTTGTTCGACTGCTTCCCAATATGGAAGTTCCACGATATGCGCATGTGCCAGGTTCCGGCACTCCTCATCCTTATCGCGATCCGCGAGGCCACAGCTACAGCAAACGGCCTCAAACTCCCAAGGGACTCAAAGAATCTCAATGGGCGGAAAATCGGAGCTATCTGATGGCGCTGGACTACTTCAATCTCGGATTCTACTGGGAAGCCCATGACGAATGGGAACGTCTGTTACGGGCAACCGGCGCGGATACGCTGTGCGGCCTGTTCCTGAAAGGGCTTGTGAAAATGGCGGCTGCCGGAATCAAAGTCCGGGAGGAGAGTATCCATGGGGTCCGGCGTCATGCTGCTTCCGCGGGAGAAGTTTTCGCGGACGTGGCGGCCGAATCCGATCAGGATCGTTTTTGCGGTCTGAGTTTCACCTTGTTGCAGTTCGCTGCCGACCGTGCGGCCCAACTGGCCTATCCGACCGATCTGGAAGCAGGCCGTCCGTTGCGGGTCTTTCCCTTCATTCTGATGCCGGAACCCGTTCCGTTGATCTGAAAAGTCCCCTTCCAATTCGTGGAAAGCCATTGGTCGGAATCCGATACATTGGGCCGGGCTCCATGGTTTCAGCAGGGCGTCGCCAGATTTGGACCGCGAAGAATTCATCGAACAGGCCTATTTTTTCAAAACGCTCCGCGAGCGAATTGAAAATGGAACTCCTATTCAGGAGATTCTGGTTGCTGTTCGTGAAGAAATTCTGGCGACCACGAAGTTACCGATGGCGATCGATTTTCTGGTCGGTGAGTTGCAACTCAAAGGGCGGCTCGGGGAAGGAATGGCACGGCTGCCGCATTACTTCATCCCGTTTCAAATCTTTCTGGTCCAACGGGCGGAAGATGATCGGGCCAGACTCGATTTTCAGATCGCGCTCCACATCCTGGAGCGGGAAGCCGAGTTTCGCGGCAGCGATGACATGCAGCCCGCAGCTTTGTTCATTTATCAGTTTGAATGTATTGCCCGCAACCGGCTGGGCTATGATGCCGGACTGGCTGCCGTAGCGGAAGACCCCGCATATCCGGATGAATGGAAGACATGGATCCGCCGCATCCGCTTCGAACTGGGAACTGTCGATTTCGCATCGCTGGTCTATTTGCAATCCGAATTCCATCTGAATGAAGTCCGACGTCACCGCCGCGACCCGGACTATGCAGCGGATTTTCCGAGACTTTTTGATCTCCAGGCGGGACGGATCGCCCGTGCGAATCGGGGAAAAGATCCGCTTTATCTATTTGCCGCACTTCAACGGCAACTTTCCTATCCGGTCGTTCCCCGGCCGAAGGATGCTGCTCCTGCCGCATTGATTCCTCCACAACTGGAGAGCCGTCTCCAACGACTCGAAGCGCGGCTGGGACTGGTGGAACAGGAACAGAAGGGGGGGCTGGATCTGTCACGGTTTTACCAGTCCCCGGATGCCGCCTTGAAAGAGGATGGCGAATAAAGACCAGTGGCCGATATTCAACCCTGCGGCTGAAGTCCGCTGATCAGCCTGTGGGACGTGATTCTGAAATCATGCCGATCATCGTCATGCGGTGCATGGCCTGCACTCCCTGGCCGGTTCCCGCTCATCTCTCATCAGAATTCTTGCTCTCACTCAATCTTTCCTCTCAGCGTCCTCAGCGCTCTCTGCGTTTCAAAAATCCTTCCGCTGTGCTTTCTGTGCGTTCTTCAAGATCGTAGGGTGTGGTCAAGGTCGGTGAATTGGAAACCAGCGTCGTTTGCCAAGGAATTGCCCCCCCAGAGAGGATCCCGACCGCAGACCCACCGGAAGTGGATCGCCCCCCTGAAGATGGATCAGCCCGGAAGTGAAGCGTCCGCTGAAGGTGGGTCAGCGGCCGTTCTGATTCCAGGCGAGACCGCATTCCGGCGGAACGTCTGATCTGCAGCAACGCTCTCTGTCCGGGTCTCGGCCACACCCTACAACCGATCTGCCCTGCGTCCCTGACAAGGACCGATAGCCAGACGACCACGTGCCTATACCGCAGGATTATGCTTTCGAAAATATTTCCGAAGGGATGCAAAAATCAGCAGGCCTAAAATGGCTCCCCCGTTGATCAGCAGCAGCCAGAACCACATTGGATTTGCCCGCCGCTGGGCCGCCTCCGCTGCCATCACGGCGGCCATGCCCACCAAAGCTCGCTCGTGCGTCGGTTCCCCATGCGGTCCGACAATATAGAAAACGCCTTGAATCTTATCGGCAACTTCAGCTCCAACGGGAAACTCCAGAACCAGGTCCTCGGGAATCACCCCCTGCTCGATCGAAAGAACGGTCAGATTATAGACCGTAGCTTCATCGGGCCTAAGCAAAGATGCTCGTCTTATTTCCTGCAGCTTGGTCGGCATCCAGACGTCACCGACCAACTTCGAATCCAGGACATAATATTCCTGGATTCTCCATTGATCTCCTTTCTCCCAGTGACCATGTGTTTCGACGGGGAGAAATCCTTTTTCCGGATCCAGGGCCAGGCGAGTTTCTCCGCAATATTCTCTCTTCCACCAGGGATCCCAGGGCACCCTGATGGTGACGGTCTTCTCACCATCGACCGCCGGGTCGATCGAGATTTGATCACGATTGTCGTAAAGATAACGCAGAAAATGTTCCCCATGCGTCGAACGCTCACCATCAAGCCAGTACCAGTAACGATTGCCTGAGACGATGATTTCGTCCTGATCCGTTCCGATCTGGTAATCTGTGCGATCTGGGACCTGTGATTGCCTGACCCGGGAGCGATTCACCCCTTGCTCCCGGTCCCAGGTGTTCAAAACATTTTGCACGGGAACTTGTGAGTCGACGGGCTTGAACCTGGAATACATACTCGCTTCCATCAAATACGAGCCGTTCAGGAAGCAGGCGCGATAGCGATCTGGATTAGCGAGTAATGACGGATCGTTCGGCATCTCCCAAGTCGGGCGATCCGGGCTCCGGTGAGACCATGCCCGGCTATCCACTTCCAGTCGCAAATTTTTCGAGTGCTCAAGCCGGCGAGCAATCGCTACGATCACCACGGCCTTCTGGTCGTCGAGACTAAGTTGACGAAAGGTCGTCGGGCTCATGTTGATTTCTTCTGCATAAATAGCCGTTCCCCAGCCACAAGTCAGTTCCATCAGGAGCAGAATCGGGCGGACGATGTTGGACAACCGATTCGGTGTCATGTGAACCTCGACACAAAGCCTCATTGCAAGAGCTGTGCTCGCAGATGAAACAACAGACCCCGTCAGCCCGAGCAGCCATTATAGGTCTTCGTTTGTGAACACCGCGGGTCGCCTATCATAAAAACCTCATTGTCGCATCTGCATGTACTGGCATCAATGGGATTGCAGATGCCCACACGAGCACCACCGTCATCGGGAGCACAATTGTAGGTTTCTGCTGTTGTGGTGCAGCTTCCACCCGGGCTGTAGAGACAGATCTTACTTGTGATCTTCGTTGTCGTGTTGTTACAGTAAAAGCATTCTGCTTTATCAGCCCCCGAAGTTGGCCCACACTTTTCGTATTCGTTTCGTAATCCGCACCGGCCATGGCCTGTGTTCGTGCAGGATCCATCCAAGACCTCCACACAC